>Ga0129306_1000345_pt1 | contig 77356 bp, 82 predicted proteins | sample P827metagenome_FD_94438 | JGI IMG/M metagenome (GOLD analysis project Ga0129306, IMG submission 94438) | Capybara group fecal microbial communities from Wisconsin, USA - P827 metagenome | ecosystem: Host-associated > Mammals > Digestive system > Large intestine > Fecal | place: USA: Wisconsin... | reverse complement strand
TACCGTTCGACTTGCATGTGTTAAGCCTGCCGCCAGCGTTCAATCTGAGCCATGATCAAACTCTTCAATTCAAGTTCAATCGCTCAATAAATCACTTAGCTTTAATTTTGTTTGCGGACGCAAATTGCGTCCGACAACTACAAAATGAATTTCAAGTTAAGCACTTATCAAGACTTCAAAATTAAAATTTATTCAATAAAGTCAATCAACAAGTGCCCACACAGATTGTCTGATAAATTGTTAAAGAACAGTTGCATGAAGCAAGGCGTGCAAGTATAAACAGAATCGTCCATCTCGTCAAGCGGTTATTTTTCTGTTTCAGTAAAAAACTGACCACCGCTTTCGCCTGCCCGCCGTCATCGCGGCTGCGGAGGCGTATTATAGAGATTTGCTTTATTGACGCAAGATCTTTTTTGAGAAAATGATCGCAAATGCTTTTTTATTAAACAAATCTGCATAAATAGCGTTATTTTCATCCTATTTATGCAGATTACGCCATCACGTTAACTTTTCTGCAAACGCTTTGACTTTCTGCCAATCCGTATATTCAATCTCTTTTGTCGGATCGGTTTCGCCCCCGGTGATCTTCATAATCAACTGAATCATTATGCGATCCAAAAAACGATAACGCGGATAGCGCAGCGCACCGGCAAAAACCGCTGCCAGTTCAGGTTTCCACTGAATGCGCCGTAAAAATTTTCTGACATAAACATTGGTTTCCGGCGTATCTTTGCCGACTTTGCGCGCAGTGAGATTGACGCCGAAAAACGCACTGGGCTTTTTATTCAAAAGTGCGGTCTGTTTTTTTACAAAATCGTCCAGCGCTCGTTCAAAATGGCCGTAACGGATTGATGCGCCGATAATAATTCGATCGGCCCGAACTAGTGATGATTCAGCCACCTCATGCAGCGATTGAACCGTGACATTGCCGCTCAATTCTCTTGCGATAAAATCGGCGATTTTTTTTGTCTGCCCGTCACGGCTTGAATATAAAATTAAGGTTTCCATCTAACTTTTCCAGAATGCCGAGGTACCGAGTACCAGCAATGAAAACAGCTCCAACCGGCCGCATACCATCGCAAATGAGAAGATAAATTTTGCATTATCCGGGACATTTTCAAAGCTCTGACCGGTCATACCCAAACCCGGACCGGCATTCGTCAATGTCGCCAACACCCCGCCGATCGCGTCAAACGTTTCCATGCCGCATAAAATCGCGGCAAAAACGCAAATTAAAAAGACAAACACAAACGTGATAAAAAAAGCCCAAATACTTTCGATAATCCGCTGCGGCAAAATATCCTTGCCGAATTTAATCGGCTGCACCAAATTGGGGTGAACCAGATGATTTAATTCTCTTTTAACCTGCAAACTCAGCACCAGCACCCGGATCGCTTTCAAGCCGCCGGTGGTCGAGCCGCCGCAGCCGCCGATCACCGCCGCCACAACCAACAGCAAAGACAACGCAGCCGGTAAGGTATTAATATCGAAAATCGTGTAGCCTGCCGTCATAGACATGGACGACAGTTGCAACGCGCCTTGTGCGATGGCATCGAATACGCTTAAATCATAGCTTAAATACAATCCGAGCGAAAAAACGACGATAAAACCAATCTGCATAAAAAAGAAAAAGCGAAATTCCGGATCGGCATAATAATTTTTCCATATACCGATGCGTTTAAAATTCGACAGCAATGCAATATGCAAGCTGAAATTACAGCCCGCAATTAACATAAAAATGGCCGTAATGATGTAAATCGTCGAATTATTAAAATAACCGATATTGGCATCATGGGTGGAAAATCCCCCGTTTGAAATGGTGGAAAAACTGTGTCCTATGGCATCAAACACGTTCATGCCCGCAAACCAATAGGCAAAGGCGCACAGCACCGTGAGAAACAGATAAGTGAACCATAATAATTTGGCAATTTCTGCAATTCTGGGGCGCATTTTCTGTTCTTTCAGCGGCCCGGAGGATTCCGCCCGGTATAACTGCGTTCCGCCGATCCCCAGCAAAGGAATAATCGCAACGGCAAGCACGATGATCCCCATCCCGCCAATCCACTGTAAAAACTGACGATAAAATAACATGGCTTTCGGCAGCTTATCCAGCTCCGACATCACCGTCGCGCCGGTTGTGGTTAATCCGGAGAACGATTCGAACACCGCATCCGCAAAACTTAAATGCGTCAGTTCAAACAGCATTAACGGGATAGATCCCAGCAAACCGAGCACCGTCCAGAAAAGCACGACAATCAGAAATCCTTCCCGCGAGCGCAGCTCCTGCTTATGCGCCCGGAACATCCACCACAATACTGCCCCGACACTCAAACTAATGGCAAACGCCTGCATAAAGGCCTTACCGCCGCCGTCACCATACAGTAACGCCACAAATGCCGGCGCCAGCATGGTGATGGAAAAACACATCACCAGAATACCGACGATCCGCACAATAGATAAAATATGCACAATCTTCTCTCTTATTCCGCCCGCCGCAAATGCAGAGTGCCGGCGAAACATGCTGTTAATTCCTGCTGAAATGGCGCTAGTTTATCATCACTTACGCCCAACTCAAACTGTACCGCCGCCTGAAAATCCTGCGCGTCAATCCGCACATCATATTTTTCGCACAGCGATTGTATGCGCTGCACCTGCCCGTAACCGCAGGTGAGCACATAGTGCCGGCGCTGCGTTTTTAACTGTGTCTCCAGCAACGTCAGCGCCTGCCGCACACCGTTGGCATAAGCACGCACCAGCCCGCCGGTGCCTAACAAAATCCCACCGTAATAACGCACCACCACCGCACTAATCTCACCGATTCCGCTACCCAATAAGATATTCAACATCGGTTTTCCCGCACAGCCCGCCGGTTCACCGTCATCGGAAAAACCGAGCGCCAGCGAATTATCCGGCTGCCCCGCCACACAAGCCCAGCAGTGATGACGCGCCTGCGGATGACGCCGTCTGGTTGTCTGCCAGAATAATTTCGCCTGCTCAACTCCCGGCGTATGCGCCAGATAAGTGATAAAACGGCTTTTCTTTATTTCTTCTTCAAAAACGACCGCACTTTTCGGGATCGGATATTGCATAATGCCTTCTTTGCTTTTGACCGTCATTTGATTGAACGGTATTATACGCACAAAACGGATGAAACGAATAAGCAAATCATGAACCACATTACCATTCATCACACACTTGATGCGCAAGGGCTGCGCTGCCCGGAACCCGTTATGCTGGTGCGCAAACAAATCCGCCATATGCAACCCGGCGAAGTGCTGCTGATTATCGCCGACGACCCGGCCACCACCCGGGATATTCCGAGCTTCTGTCAGTTTATGGAACACCGCCTGCTGAAAAGTGAAACGGAAAGCATACCGTTTAAATACTGGGTGCAAAAAGGCAAGTAAAATACGGCAAAAACTTCGCCAAAAGTTACCGCACTTTTCACGCAAAGCCTGTCTGGCGACGGTTACAAACAGCTTAACATGCGCTGTAACGCCGCCGGTTTAAACGGTTTATTCAAAACAGGGAATTTTACCGATTTATCCGCGGATTCCCTGTAATTTCCGGTCATTAACAGAATTTTGCAGGCAGGACAGTGCTGACGAACCCGTTGCGCCACATCAATGCCATTGATTTTACCCGTCAGCACAATATCGGATAACAGATAATCGACGCAATTGCCCTGTTTTACATAATCCGTCGCCTGCTCACCGGTTTCAAACACAATCGGCAGATAGTGCATTTCCCTAAGCTGCTCGGCTAACGTGTCGCGCAGTGCGGGCTGATCCTCCACCAACAAAACCGATTTCATGTCATTGTTGCGCGGCATAAGATCACGATTCTCATCCGAGTGCGTTTGCGGCTGAACGGCGAGCGGAAGCTGTAAATTCACGCAGGTTCCGCGACCCGGTTCGGACTGTACAATCACCCGTCCTTTTGACTGGCGGATAAACCCATACACCATCGACAATCCCAAACCGCTGCCTTTGCCGTTTTTCTTGGTTGTGAAGAAAGGTTCGAAAATCTGTTTCCGGGTTGTTTCATCCATGCCGCAACCGTGATCAATAATAGCAATCTGCACCATTTGTTCTTTTTTATAAGTACGCTGTACCAGCAGTTGACAAGACTTGATCAGAATTTCACCTTCACCGTCCAGCGCATCTTTCGCATTCAGGATTAAATTCACCAAGGCGGTTTCCAGCTGATTTTTATCAATATAAACCGGCGGCAGATTCTCCGCCAAATCCAACCGCACTTTCACCGTCGCCGGCAGACTATGTTCCATCAGTTCGGCAAAATCAATCAACAGCTGATTAATATCCAATACGTCGGGATAAAGCGGTTGCTTTCTGGCATAAGCCAACAGGCGCTGAGTCAGGGTTGCACTGTTCTCCGCCGCTTTTAGCGCATTGTGCAGCCGTTTGGCCTGCTTTTCCGTGAGGGTTGCCGGATCAATCATGTCCAGATTGCCGATAATGACCGCCAATAAATTATTAAAATCATGAGCGATACCGCCGGTTAAATGACCGATCGTGCGCATTTTCTGACTATGCGCCAGCTCGCTTTCCAGTTTTCTGCGCTGCGTCCGGTCAATTAAAAACGCCACTAACCCGCCGTCTTGTAGAAAACTGATGCGCCATTCAAAAATCAAATGATTAAATACGATTTCCAACGGTTCTTGTTCGCGCCGCATTTCACACAACAATTCAACCGTTATCGCCCGCTCGGAGCCATACACGGCGGCATGATGGCGGCGCATAAATTTCACCAATGCAGGCAGATTCCATTCGGGCTGCGGCACCGCCTGTTCAAGCCCCAGCAATAAGGCAAACTGCGCATTATAAGACACCAGTTTATATTGCTTATCAAAAATCGCCAGCCCATCGCGCATTGCCAAAAAAGTCTGTTGCAGTAATGCGTCCGTCTGATCCAGTTTGACGACATTCTGATGAAAAACATCAAATGCCCGCGCTAAATCGCCGATTTCGTCCTGCGTCTGCTGTTGTGGTACGGCGGCATTTTTATCCCCTTTGGAAAGACGAATTAACGCCTCGGTAATGGATGACAGCCGGGTACCGATTAACCGATAAATATAACGGCCTAAAATAATGACTAACAGAATAATAAACCCGGCCAGTAGCAATACCGACAGAATATAGCGTGAAAGATCGCCCTGAAGCCGTTCAAACGTCCCATTCACTTCCTGCGTTTTCTGCCCTGCCAGCCGGCTGTAATTTTTATCAATATGATTGACTAGCGCATCAATCTGATTGGTCAGAAACAAAATCCGCAGATTCACTCGATTTAATTCATCCGATTGTTTGATCACATCATCAAACGCCTGTTCCACTTTATGCCATTCCTGTTCAATGGCCGGGAAAGACGTCATGGCGGGTAAAAAAGAAAACATCGCCTGAATACTCAAAAACGTACTCGGCGAATAGCTACTGCGCGTTGCATCTTCAATCAGATTTTCAATTTTGCTCAATGGCGGCAGAAAATGGCCGGATAAGGGATTTCGTGTTTGCAAACGCTTAATATGACGGATATGCAGCAGACTCTGATTGAGTTTACTGATAATCGTCGTGCGGACAATATGCCGCCGATAGGCCTGATGTAACAGTTCTTTGACGCTCTGTTCCAGCGCGCGCAGGGATTGCACAAGATCGGCAAATGGTCTGTTTGCTTTCGCACCGGCATGTTTTTCCACATCGTTTAACAGTAAATGAACCTGCTGAATATGCTGTTCCAGTTGCTCTGACGCTTCCTTATATTCCAGCGCACGGATAGTCTGACTTAAACGGGTGGAATAGGTCGAAATCTGTGAGGTTTTAACGCCCAGCGTCATGGAAGAAAACAGCTGATTTAGTGATCTATCTCTCAAATTTGACAAAGAATGATAAGTATTGCTTAACCCGATTACCGCACTGAAACTGATCAGTACAATCAGAAAAATGGCCATAAAAACAAAAAATATTAACCGCACTTTTACCGTATAACGCTTTGTAAATATTGTATTTTTCAGATTTATCATGATTTTCTACCGCACTTTTCCCAGCCGTTCAGCGCCTTATTCTAGCGATAAAAATTCGCAGAATTATGACATTTATGAACAAGATTAAACATTTTCCATTCACATTCCTGTGCTGTAATAACCGTCAAGTTCAGTCGGAGGATAAAACGATGGAGCAGGCGACACGGATTCCGCAACAACCGTTGCTAAAAATGCAAGGTATTGCCAAACGATTCGGCAGTTTTTATGCGCTGCAGGATGTTAATCTGGATATTTATCGCGGCGAAATTCACGCCTTAATGGGCGAAAATGGCGCCGGGAAAAGTACGCTGATGAAAATTCTTGCCGGCGTATATACCGCAACGTCCGGTAACATCTATATTGATAATCAGCGGTTTGCCATCACCTCGCCTAAAGACGCTATTCGCGCGGGTATTACATTGATTTATCAGGAAATTCATCTTTCTCCCAACCTGACTGTCGCCGAAAATATTTTTTTAGGCCGGGAAATAAAAAATTGCCTCGGGTTAAACCGAAAACACATGGCACGGCAGGCGCAGGAGGTGTTAAATCGACTCGGCGCACAGTTTTCCGCCACGCAGAAAGTCGCCTCGCTGACCATCGCCGAACAGCAACAGGTGGAAATCGCCCGCGCGTTGCACCGCAACAGCCGCATCCTCGTGATGGACGAACCGACGGCAGCGCTTTCTTCCAGAGAGACCGAGCGTTTATTTGCGTTAATCAAAAAATTGCGTAACGAAGGTTTGGCAATCATTTATATCAGTCATCGCATGGCCGAAATCTACGAGCTGGCGGATCGGGTCAGTGTATTGCGCGACGGTCGATATGTCGGTTCGCTTACGCGTGAAGCCATTAATGCCTCAGCATTAGTGCAAATGATGGTCGGGCGTCCGCTGACGGATTTATTCAATAAAGAAAAAGTACCGATAGGCGATGAAGTCCTGCGTATCGAACACTTATCCGACGGCAAAAAAGTACAAGACGCCTCACTGTGCGTTAGGGCAGGTGAAATCGTCGGTTTATCCGGTTTGGTCGGTGCCGGACGTTCCGAACTGGCACGGTTATTATTTGGGGTCAGCCCGAAAACGCAAGGCAACATTTTTCTGAACGGCGCACCAATCAGCTTCGGCTCGCCGCGCGATGCGATTGTTCATCATGTCGCATTATTGCCGGAAAACCGAAAAGAAGAAGGGCTGTTTCTGGATATGAATGTCTTTAAAAATATTACGATGGCAACCCTGGAACGTGATGCCACCATGATGGTGATCAATCAGGAGAAAGGGCGGGAAACGGCCGACCGTGCGATTCAAGGGCTGAAAATCCGGGTGCCGAATACCCATGTCAATGTCAGCGGATTATCCGGCGGAAATCAACAGAAAGTGTTGCTTTCCCGCTGGATGGCGATCCGGCCGAAGCTGTTCATTCTCGATGAACCGACTCGGGGGGTGGATGTCGGAGCCAAAAGCGAAATCTATAAAATGATGACCCAAATGGCCAGAGAAGGCGTTGCGATTCTGATGATTTCCAGCGAACTGCCCGAAATCATCGGTATGAGCGATCGCGTTTATGTGATGCGTGAAGGACATATCGTCGGCGAAGTACAGGATAAACAAATTACACAGGAAAATATTATGACGCTGGCTTGCGGTGCGGCGGCGGCATGACGGGTCGAGCAAACGATAAGGAGAATGATTATGGCGGCTATACCGACGACGGAAACCAAACCGACCTTTAAAAAACCCGCTGTTGCGGAGGCGGTGCAAGCAATGGGGATCCTGCCGATTCTCATATTGATTGTTATCGTCTTTTCATTTATCGCGCCGAATTTCATGACCGAAGCGAATATGATGAATATTACACGTCAGGCTTCCATTAATATTGTACTTGCCGCTGGCATGACATTCGTTATTTTAACCGGCGGAATAGACCTTTCCGTCGGCTCTATTTTAGGGGTGACTGCCGTAATGGCGTTAGTCAGTTCTCTTAATCCGGCGCTGGCCGATTTTGCCGTACCGATCGCGTTAATTGCCGGTCTCGGTATGGGAATGTTTAACGGTTTGCTGGTCGCTTATGCCGGATTGCCGCCATTTATCGTTACGTTAGGCACCTATACCGCATTGCGCGGCGCCGCTTATCTGGTGGCGGACGGAACCACCGTCATTAATTCTAAAATCGCTTTTTCTTGGATAGGAAACGGCTATCTCGGTTCAATACCCTGGTTGGTGATTATCGCCTTTGTCGTCATTGCCGTATGCTGGTTCATTTTACGTCGAACCACCTTAGGAACGCATATTTATGCCGTAGGCGGTAATTTACAGGCGGCACGCTTAACCGGTATTAAAGTCTCGTTAATTTTCATCTTCGTCTATGCCGTAAGCGGCCTGTTATCCGGACTCGGCGGTGTCATGAGCGCCTCCCGTTTATACAGCGCCAACGGCAATCTTGGGGTCGGCTATGAGCTGGATGCCATTGCCGCCGTTATTTTAGGCGGCACCAGCTTCGTCGGTGGTATCGGAACCATTACCGGAACATTAATAGGCGCCTTGATTATCGCAACGCTCAATAACGGGATGACATTAATGGGCGTATCCTATTTTTGGCAGCTTGTTATAAAAGGCGGCGTAATCATTATCGCGGTATTGATTGATAAATACCGTACCCGAACATCTTAAACGTTCATTCCATGTGAAACAGGAGAAACCCTATGAAATTAAAAACATTAGCCGTCTCTTTGCTGTTAGCCGTCGCGCAGTTTTCTCAGGCAAAGGAATTAAAATCCATCGGTGTGACAGTCGGTGATTTGGCAAATCCGTTTTTCGTGCAAATCGCAAAAGGTGCGGAGCTAAAAGCCAAAGAATTGGCGGGCGACAACGTGAAAGTCACGTTAGTTTCCAGTGGTTACGACTTAGGTCAGCAGGTTGCCCAGATTGATAACTTCATCGCCGCCGGCACCGACATGATTATCCTTAACGCGGCGGATTCCAAAGGTATCGGCCCGGCGGTACAACGGGCGCGTGATGCGGGAATTATCGTCATTGCGGTTGACGTTGCGGCGGACGGTGCCAACGCGACGGTAACCTCAAATAACTATCAGGCCGGCGAAATTGCCTGCCGGACCATTATGAACAAAATCAACAATAAAGGGAATGTGGTGATCATAAACGGCCCACCGGTATCCGCCGTACAAGATCGCGTGCAAGGCTGTATGGACGTATTTGCCAAAGTGCCGGATATCAAAGTGTTATCCCACAATCAAAATGCCAAGGGCAGTCGTGAAGGCGGTTTAGAGGTTATGACCTCATTACTTATCGCCCATCCGAAAATCGATGCCGTCTTCGCCATCAACGATCCGACTGCAATCGGCGCGGATTTGGCCGCCAAACAGGCTCAGCGCAGCGAATTTTTTATTATGGGCGTGGACGGTTCTCCTGACGGCGAGGAAGCATTAAAACAGCCCGACAGCCTATTTATAGGCACGCCGGCACAGGATCCGCAGGTTATGGCAGCGGAAGCGGTAAAAATCGGTTACGATATTCTGCAAGGCAAAGCCGCACCGCAAGATCCGGTATTAATTCCGGTCACCTTAATCAATCGCGATAATATTAAAGACTATAAAGGCTGGACAGTGAAATAAACGGGCAGAATTTCGCTCTTCTTCGCCGCAGAGCGAAATTATCCTCGAATTGCGGTATTGAATGGATTTACCCGGATAACGTCACAGGCGAATAAATACCCCGTTCCGCGGATGGTTTGAATAAAACTCGGCGCTTTCGGATTCGGTTCGATTTTTTTACGCAACCGCATAATTAATACGTCAATAGTGCGGTCGAAAATTTCCAGACTTTCGCTGTGAGTCAATTCCAGCAGTTTTTGTCTGGATAACACTTTTTGCGGATGGGTGGCTAAGGCGTGCAGTAACACATATTCGCCTTGCGTTAATCCTACTTCCTGTTTGCGCGGCGAAATTAATTTATGGTTTTCCGTATCTAAAAACCATTGATGAAAACACAGGCCGTTATGTTGATATACGGGTGCAGCATGTTGCGGCAGGGAGCGTCGGATTGCCGCTTTGGCGCGCGCCACGACGACGCGCGGATAAAACGGTTTGGCAATATAATCATCCGCGCCCATTTCCAGCCCCACAACAACGTCGGATTCGGCGCCTAATCCGCTGAGCATAATAACCGGCACCGGGGTCAGCGCCTTAATTTGCTGCAACAATAACAAACCGTTGATATCGGGCAGAATGAGGTCTAAAAAAATTAACGCAACATCCGGTTCGGCCTGTAATAACGCCAAGGCGCCCGCGCCGCTTTGCGCACTTTGAGCGGTATAGCCGTGTTGGTTAAAGATATCGACCAGCAGCTCACAAATTTTAATATCGTCGTCAATAATAAGAATTTTGTTTGACATCGTTCATTCACCGTCACTGATTTAGCACGGCAAGTATATAGAATTTATGTACGGAATAATATTAACCAACTCACAAATATAAACATTCACCGACCGACACAAAACAAAGAGGAAATTATGCGTATAGGTGTTGATTTAGGCGGTACCAAAATCGAAGTGATCGCCCTTTCCGATCAGGGCGACGAACTGTTTCGTAAACGGATTGCCGCGCCGCGCGGATCCTATCCGGACACATTAGCGGCAATTAAAAATCTGGTGGACGATGCCGAACGGGCGACCGAACAACGCGGCAGTGTCGGCGTCGGTATTCCCGGCACCCTTTCACCGTTCACCGGTAAAGTAAAAAACGCCAATTCCGTGTGGCTGAACGGACACTCGCTGGATAAAGATTTATCCGCATTGTTACAACGCGAAGTCCGCGTAGCCAACGATGCCAACTGCATGGCCGTATCCGAAGCCACCGACGGGGCCGGCGCCGGCAAAGCGATGGTACTCGCGCTGATTTTAGGCACTGGGTGCGGCTCCGGTATCGTGATTAACGGCAAACCGCATAGCGGCGCCAACGGGATCGGCGGAGAATGGGGACATAATATGCTGCCATGGCTGGACGAGGAAGAACAACAGGCCGCAAAGGCAACACCGTGTTACTGCGGCAAATACGGTTGCGTTGAACAATTCGTTTCCGGCACCGGGCTATGCGATGATTACGAACGCCGTTCCGGCAATCGTTTAAAAGGGGATGAAATCGTCAGACTTGCCGAACAGGGCGATGTCATCGCCGAGCAATCCATGCAGGCTTACGAACGTCGTTTAGCCAAAGCGTTAGCCGCTTATCTTAATATTCTGGATCCCGATGTGGTCGTTCTCGCAGGCGGCGTCTGTAATATCGAGCGTCTTTATCACAACGTACCTAAATTACTGAACGAGTATGTTTTCGGGCATGAATGCGCTACCGAAATTAAAAAAGCCCTGCATGGCGATTCCAGCGGCGTACGCGGGGCGGCATGGTTATGGCCGTTAGAAAATCCCTAACGCCTGCAACGCAACATGTAAAAACACAACAAAAAACGACCGCACTTTCAGTTGGAGACATCATCATGAAACGCTCAGAAATCAATGCCATTATCCGTCACATGAAACATGTGATGCGACATTATCACTTTCACTTACCTGAATTCGCACAATATACGCCGGCAGACTGGCAGGCCATGAATCTCACCGCTAAACGGGAAATTATTGATGCCCACTTAGGCTGGGATGTGACCGACTTCGGCTTAAATCAATTTCACAAAATCGGTTTAACTCTGTTTACCATACGCAATCAATCGCCGACGAACAATAAACCCTATGCGGAAAAAATCATGCTGGTTAATGAAAATCAGGTCACGCCGATGCACTATCATTGGAAAAAAATGGAAGACATCATTAATCGCAGCGGCGGTCATTTAATCGTGCGCCTTTACCGACGCAACGAACACACCGATCTGCCGGACGAACACGCCGATGTGCAGGTCGCCGTTGACGGCGAATCTATCACCGTACCGGCCGGCGGCACCATTTGTCTTCACGAGGGGCAAAGCATTTGTCTGACACCGATGCTGTATCACAGTTTCTGGGCGCAGGAAGGAAAAGGCGCGGTGCTTGCCGGCGAAGTGTCAATGGCCAATGATGATCTGACCGACAACCGTTTTCTAGAACCCTTAGGTCGCTTTTCTCAAATCGAAGAGGACGAAGCGCCGGATCATTTGTTATGCAGCGATTATCAAACCTATATTAAGGAGTAAATAATGGCTTTATTAAATTTGACAGATATTTTGGCGGTAGCGGATAAACATAACTTTGCCGTCGGCGCATTTAACGCCATTGATTCCAATTTTATCGATGCGGTGTTCGATGCGGCAAATGTTAACCGCTCCCCGGTGATTATTAATGTGGCGGAAGTCCATCTGCCGTATATCGATATTTATGCCACCGCGGATTATATTAAGAAAAAAGCGGCGGACTCCGGTTTGCCGGTCTGTTTGAATCTTGATCACGGCTTTACCTTCAGCACCATTGAAACCGCCGTTCAATGCGGCTTTTCTTCCATTATGTTTGACGGCTCAGGCCTGAGTTATGAGCAAAATCTGGCGCAAACCCGCAAAGTTGTCGAGCTGTGCCACCGTTATAATATTTCGGTTGAAGGCGAGCTGGGCGCGGTTGGCGGTGATGAAGGCGGCGCGCTGGAAAGTGCGGCGGATACCGCCTTATATACACCGCCGGAACAAGCGGCGGACTTCGTACAATCCACCGGCATCGACGCACTGGCAGTTGCGATCGGCAACACGCACGGAAAATATAAAGGCGTACCGAAACTGGATTTCGCCCGGCTGACCCAAATTGATAACGCGGTACCCATACCGCTGGTCTTACACGGCGGATCCGGTTTAAGCGCAGAAGATTTCCGTAACGCCATTGCTCGCGGTATCCGCAAAATCAATTTCTTTACCGGTATGTCGCAAGCCGCATTACAAAGTATCGAGCAGGATGTCGCCACCACCGCACTGGTTCATAAATACAATTATTATTTGATTATGATGGAAAATATGCAGCGCGCAATCTCGACAACCGTCGCACAACAAATGGCTATTTTCAACAGCATTCATAAGGCCGAACTCTATGACTAAACGCAAAGGCATTCTGGCAATCGGCAACGTACTGGTGGATCGCACCCTGATGATTTCCGATTACCCGCAGGAAACCATGTTGGCGACAATTTCCCATATCGAACAACATTGCGGCGGCGGTTGTACCAACGTGTTGTTCAACCTCGCCAAACTGGATCCCGAACTGCCGCTGTATTTAAGCGGCGCAATCGGCGATGATGCCGAAGGCCAATTTATTATCCGGCAGGCGCTGCAACATCACGTCAATACGGAGGGGCTGTCGCTGACCGCGCTGCCCACATCATTTACGGATGTAATGATCAACAGCCAAAGCGGTGAGCGTACCTTTTTCCATTATGTCGGCGCCATGAGCCTTTACGGGAAACAGCAGATCCTACGGCAAAATCACCCGGCTAAGATCGCGCATATCGCATATTTGCCGCTGCTGCCGGCATTGCTTAATCACCATTTACCCGCTATTTTGCAGGCGCTGCGGGATAAAGGCTTGCTGATTTCCATTGATTTGGTTTCCGTCCGCAATAAAGCGATATTCATGCAGCATATCCGGCCAGCGCTGCCCTATATTGATTTTGCGATTATTAATGAGGTGGAAGCCAAAATGCTGACAGATAACGAAGGCTTACCGTCAAATCCGGAAAATTTATTGCGGCTGGCACACCAAATTCAGCGCCTCGGCGTGAAAAACAGCGTCATCGTGCATTGTCCCGAATGGGCGGTTGCCTGCAACCGTGCCGGAGAAAACCGGTGTATTCCGTCTTATTGGGTGGAAAAACAGAATATCGTCAGTACTTTAGGAGCAGGTGACGCATTCTGCGCCGGTTGTTTATACGGCTTACACCAGAATATGCCGTTGCAGGCGGTTTTGCAGCTGGGCCACAGTCTGGCTTATTTTAATCTGTTTTCCGTTTCCGCCACCGGCGGCGCCGTCAGTTACTCGCAAGTCCAACAATTCCTACGACAAAAAAGCCTGTCGCCTCAAGCTTAAACAAAAGTGCGGTGCATTTTCGCCCTGTTTTATCAACACTTGGCGCCGAAAGAGGTGTAAAAACACACAGAAAAATCACCGCACTTTGCACGCAAAGTCCGAAAGCTAACAGGAGTTATTAGCTGAATATATGGACGATTGTGCTGTAAATTTAGAATGTGATCCAGATCGAGTATTTTTGTTATCAGACCCTTTAATATGGTTTTGCGATTTACGCAAACCGTATAATCAGTAACATTATCTTATTGATTAAATTAATGATTTAAACTGAAAAGGGGCGAAATGATGAACTTATCCAAAAGAACGTTTCTCAAATCTATTGTGGCGGCGTCAATTTTTGCGGTTGTCGGATTTAATGCCGAACCGGTATATTCCAGCTCGCCCGACACCATCAAACTGGGTTATTTGGTTAAACAGCCGGAAGAACCTTGGTTCCAGACCGAATGGGCATTTGCCGATAAAGCGGCAAAAGATATCGGCAATGTGCAAATAATTAAAATTGCGGTACCGGACGGTGAAAAAACGCTAAACGCCATTGATAATCTGGCGGCCAGCGGTGCGAAAGGTTTTGTGATTTGTACGCCGGATCCGCGGCTCGGCCCGGCAATTATGGCGAAAGCCAGAGCTTATGACTTGAAAGTGATCGCCGTGGATGATCAATTCTTAAACGCCGCCGGCGAACCGATGACCGAAGTACCGCTGATTATGATGGCCGCCACCGAAATCGGCGAGCGGCAAGGTCAGGAACTCTATAAAGAGATGCAACAGCGCGGCTGGGATGTGAAGGATACGGCGGTGCTGGCCATCACCGCCGATGAACTGGACACCGCGCGCAGACGTACCGAAGGCGCTATCTCGGCGTTAATCAAAGCCGGTTTCCCGGCACAGCATATCTATAAATCCCCGACCAAGAGCAACGATATTCCGGGCGCGCTGGACGCCGCCAATGCGATGTTGGTGCAGCATCCCGAAGTGAAACACTGGCTGATTGTGGGAATGAATGACAACACGGTGTTAGGCGGTGTGCGCGCCACAGAAGGACAGGGCTTTAAAGCCGACAATGTGGTGGCGATCGGTATCAACGGCGTGGATGCGGTCAACGAGCTTTCCAAACCGAATCCGACCGGTTTTCTCGGTTCATTGCTGCCAAGCCCGGACGTTCACGGCTACCGCAGTACGGAAATGCTGTATAAATGGATAAAAGACGGCGTTGAGCCGGAAAAATACATCGCCGTGCAGGATGTAGTATTCCTGAAACGCGATAACTTCAAAGCGGAACTGGCGAAAAAAGGCTTGTAATCATTCATTGCCAGTCACTTCTGCCGGCATAGCATCGCCGAATGCCGGCAGCCTTCCCAGATAACCTGAAAAGAGGAATTCGATATGCAAATCCCCTATTTAGAGTTTGACAACATCAGTAAACGCTTCCCCGGTGTCAATGCCCTGCAACATGTATCGTTTAAATGTTACGAGGGCAAAGTCCATGCGCTGATGGGCGAAAACGGTGCGGGCAAATCCACGCTGCTGAAGATTTTAAGCGGTAATTATTTGCCGACCGAAGGAAAATTATCTATCGGCGGCAAAATACTGACCTTTAAAAATACCAAAGAGGCGCTGCTGGCGGGGATTGCGATTATTTATCAGGAACTGAATATCGTGCCGGAAATGACGGTTGCGGAAAATCTGTGTTTAGGGCAACTGCCGAACAGATTCGGGGTCATCGATAAGCAGGCGATGATGGAACGGACACAGTATTATTTAGATAAACTGGCATTATCCATTGCGCCGGATACGCCGCTAAAAGCGCTTTCTATCGGGCAATGGCAAATGATCGAAATCGCCAAGGCGCTGAGCCGCGGCGCCAAAATTATTGCCTTCGACGAACCGACCAGCAGCCTGTCCGCCCCGGAAATCGAAAAACTGTTTGCGGTCATTCGCGAGCTGAGAGACGCCGGAAAAGTGATCCTTTATGTTTCGCACCGCATGGAAGAAATTTTCCGTATCAGTGATGAAATCACCGTACTGAAAGACGGTCAGTTCGTGGAAACGTTTTCCGATTTAAGCAAAATCAATCACGACATACTGGTACGCAGTATGGTCGGTCGTCATCTCGGCGATATTTATCGCTATCGTGCGCGTAAGCTCGGCGAAATTCGTTTAAAAACGACCGCACTTTGCGGCACCAAACTGAAAGGCGATTTTAATCTGACCGTGCGCGCCGGTGAAGTGTTGGGGCTGTTCGGCTTAGTCGGCGCCGGTCGTTCGGAGCTGCTGAAAATCATCTTCGGCGCCGATCCGATGACACAGGGCAGCCTTGAGCTGGATGGGCGGCCCGTCACAATCCGCCGGCCGAAAGACGCCATTGAACAAGGTATTGTGCTTTGTCCGGAAGACCGGAAAAAAGAAGGGATTATCCCTACCGCGACAGTGGCCGAAAATATCAATATCAGCGCCAGACGTCTGCATAACCGGCTTAAATTCATTATTAATGAATCCTGGGAACGTGAAAATGCGGAAAAACAGCGCCGCCAAATGAATGTCAAAACGCCGTCCGTCGAACAGCTGGTGGTGAACCTGTCCGGCGGCAATCAGCAAAAAACCATTTTAGGCCGTTGGCTGTCGGAAAATATTAAGGTGCTGTTACTGGATGAACCGACCCGCGGCATTGATGTGGGCGCCAAATCGGAAATTTACGATTTAATTTTCAAACTGGCCGATGAAAAACTGGCGATTATCGTGGTTTCCAGCGATTTACCCGAAATTATCGGCCTGTCGGATCGGATTATCGTCATGCGGGCGCAGCAAATTACCGGCGTGGTGGAACGAAAAGACGCCACGGAAGAAACCATTTTGAAACTGGCGATGGTTGACAGCAAAGTCGCTTAACTGAGGAGAAAGAGGATGAATACACCAACTTCTGCGCAAAAACATCATGCCGGCACGCTGAGCAAACTCTGGAATGCTTACGGAATGCTGCTTATTTTCTTTGTGATTTTCATCGGTTCCTGTCTGTTTATTCCGAATTTCGCCACGCTTATCAACATGAAAGGGCTGGGGCTGGCCATTTCCATGAGCGGTATGGTGGCGTGCGGCATGTTATTCTGCCTTGCCGCCGGGGAGATCGATTTATCCGTCGCTTCCGTCATCGCCTGTGCCGGAGTGGTCTGCGCGGTGGTGCTGAATGCCACCCAAAGTCTTGTTTTAGGCATCGGCGCCGGGCTGGGTTTAGGCGCGTTAATCGGTTTGCTGAACGGTATTGTGATCGCCAAACTGAAAATCAACTCGCTGATTACAACCCTCGCCAGTATGCAGATTGCGCGTGGTCTGGGCTATATTATCTCCGACGGCAAAGCGGTGGGGATCACCACGGAAGCGTTTTTCGATATCGGTTATCGATCCGTTTTCGGCATTCCGCTGCCGATTATTTTCACCATTCTCTGCATCGCGCTGTTCGGTTTTCTGCTTAGCAAAACCACCTACGGACGCAATACGCTGGCGATCGGCGGTAACGAAGAGGCTTCCCGTCTGGCGGGCATTAATGTTGATCGCACCAAGCTGATTATTTTTGTCGTATCGGGACTGGTTTCCGCCTTGGCCGGCGTTATTTTGGCGGCGCGCATGACCAGCGGGCAGCCGATGACGTCTATCGGTTTTGAACTGGTGGCGATTTCCGCCTGTGTTCTCGGCGGTGTGTCCTTAAACGGCGGGGTGGCGAAAATTTCTTTCATCATTGCCGGCGTGCTGATTCTGGGCACCATTGAAAACGCCATGAATCTGCTGAATATCTCACCGTTCGCACAATATGTGGTGCGCGGATTGATTTTGCTTATTGCGGTGATTTTTGATAAATATAAACAGCGATTTATCAACGCCTAGAGGGTACAGGAGGGATGCGGGATGAACCGACACGAAAGCCACCAGCAGCCGGACCCGCTGCTGCCCGGTTACAATTTCGGCGCTTATCTGGTGGCCGGCTGTACGCCGATTGAAAAAGGCAAAGCGCTTGATTTTGTGATCAATCGCCCGAACGGCATGAAAGGCTATATTATTAATCTGACGGTCAAAGGCAAAGGAACGGTGTTCAGCGGCAAACAGGCCTTCGACTGTTCGGAGGGGGATTTACTGCTGTTTCCGCCAAGTGCGGTACATTATTATCATCGTTGCCGCACCGCAAACGACTGGTTTCACCAGTGGATTTACTTTCGCCCGCGCGCTTTATGGACTGACTGGCTGAACTGGACGGACAGCGTCAATCATGTCGGCAGGCTGACGGTCAGCGATCCGCAGCTGTATCGGGAAATCCGCCGCTTATTCCGCCGCATCGAAAGAGAATACAACTCCGGCGGTTTATTTTCCGAGGAAATGTCCATGTGCCTGCTGGAGCAGCTGCTGATCACATGCTTTAAACTGGATCCGGCCAATAAACAGCGAATGTTGGATCCGCGCGTGCTGTCCACCTGCCATTTTATTACCGACAATCTGGACAAAAACCATAAAATCGCCGAAATTGCCGCCCATATTCATATGTCGCCGTCCCGTCTGGCGCATTTGTTTTCCCGCCAGATCGGCAACGGTATGATCAAATGGCGGGAAGAACAGCGGATGATCAAAGCTCAGCATTTACTGCATACCTCCAATGCCCCGATTTACCATATCGCCCGCCAGCTGGGATATGACGACCAGCTTTATTTCTCCCGTCTGTTTAAACGTTACACCGGTTTGAACCCGTCGGCATACCGTAATTCAAGATAACTTATCCGCTTGATTTATCAATAAAAAAAACAGTCTCGCCAACAACAAAATCCCGTGCATAACAACCCAATCCTGCGTGCGTTCACAGATTCGCCGACACAGCCGTTTTGTCCATATATATAGCGGTTTCCCCCCTACCTCTCAGGATGAAATTGCGATTAACATTTCCCTTATCCTAAACCGCAGGTATCATTGATTCGCTCACATATCGTTAAGGGGGAAATATGCAGTCTAACAAAGCGCTTATTGATAGCGGCGACACCGCTATCGGCATTGAATTCGGTTCCACGCGAATCAAAGCGGTACTGGTTGATCAACAGGGCAATATATTGGCAAGCGGTGGCGTAAACTGGGAAAATCAGTTTATCGACGGCATCTGGACCTATTCCCAACAGGCTATCCGGCAGGGCTTACAGCAGGCTTATCAGGCGCTGGCACAATCGGTGCGGCAGCAATATCATACGAATCTGACCTCGGCGCGGGCGATCGGTATCAGCGGTATGATGCACGGCTATCTGCCGTTCGACAGCCAAAATAACCTACTGGTGCCGTTTCGTACCTGGCGCAATAATTTTACCGCAGAATCGTCGCAAAAACTGACCGCACTTTTTAATTATCCTATCCCGCAGCGCTGGAGTATCGCCCACCTGTATCAGGCGATTCTGCGCCGGGAAGCGCATGTGGCGCACATTGATTATCTCACCACTTTAGCCGGCTATGTGCATTGGCTGCTCAGCGGAGAAAAAGTGTTGGGCATCGGCGAGGCCTCGGGCATGTTTCCGATTGATCCGCACACGCAATCTTATCAGCAATCCATGCTGGATGACTTTGACAAGCTTATCGCCGCGCAGAATTATCGCTGGAAAATCAAACAGATCCTACCGCGGGTGTTAGTCGCCGGACAATGCGCGGGCTGTCTCACCGACGCGGGCGCACGCTTGCTGGATCCGAGCGGGCAGCTACAGGCCGGCATTAAAATGTGTCCGCCGGAAGGCGACGCCGGCACGGGAATGGTCGCCACTAACAGTATCAGAGAAACCACCGGCAATATTTCCGTCGGTACCTCCGCTTTTGCCATGGTCGTGCTGGAAAAGGCGCTGTCAAACGTATATGAACAACTGGATATGGTCACCACGCCGGCGGGCAAACCGGTGGCGATGGCGCACGCCAATAACTGCACATCGGACATTAATGCGTGGATCGCGCTTTTTCACCAAACACTGACGGTATTCGGCGTGAAAGCGGATATTGATCAGGTCTATGAAACATTGTTCCTGCATGCGCTGGAAGGCGATGCCGACTGCGGCGGACTTTTATCTTACGGTTTTTATTCCGGCGAACACAACGTCGGTTTAACGGCGGGCTGCCCGACCTTTATGCACCCGGCAAACAGCCGGTTTAACCTTGCCAATTTTATCCGCGTTCATCTCTACAGCGCGTTCGGCGCGATGAAACTGGGAATGGACATTTTGATGCAGCGGGAAAACGTAGCCGTCACGCAAATTCTTGCCCACGGCGGCATGTTCAAAACCAAACAGGTTGCCTCGCACATTCTGGCCGGCGCACTTAACGTGCCGATTGCGGTTATGAATACGGCGGCCGAGGGCGGCGCCTGGGGGATTGCTCTGCTGGCCAACTATCTGGCGTACGCCCCCGCTCAATCACTGGAACAGTATTTAAACGAAACGGTGTTTAAACAAACCGCACTTTCCGTCAGCCGGCCGGACTCGGCAACGGCGCAGGGATATGCGCGATTTATGCAGCGTTATGTGCGCGGTCTTCCCGTCGTCCAGGCCGCGGCAACATTCAGTTCGGATCAACAATAACGGGATTCGGTTTATATCGTAAGGAGCATTGCAATGGAATTTATCAAGCAACTGGAAGTCTGGTTTATCGTCGGCAGCCAGCATCTTTATGGCGAACAAGCATTACGGCAGGTAAACCGGCATGCCGAACAGATTACCGCTTATCTTAACCGGCAACAGCCGTTTATTCAGATTAAATTAAAAGCGCCGGCCACCTGCGCGGAAGATATTCTCGCGCTGTGTCAGGCGGCGAACAATACCGACCGCTGTGCCGGAATCATCGCCTGGATGCACACCTTCTCGCCGGCGAAAATGTGGATTGCCGGCTTATCCCAGCTGAGCAAACCGCTGCTACAGTTTCATACTCAATTCAACCGGAACATTCCCTGGAATGACATTGATATGGATTATATGAACCTGCACCAAACCGCCCATGGTGATCGTGAATTCGGCTTTCTGGCGGCAAGACTGCGCAAACCGCGCACCATTGTGGTCGGTCACTGGCAAGCGGCGGCGGTACGGCAAAAACTGGATCGCTGGATGCGCGTCATCGCCGCGATTTACGATCAAAAACACCTAAAAGTGGCGCGCTTCGGCGACAATATGCGCGAAGTGGCGGTGACCGAAGGCGATAAAGTGGCGGCGCAAATCACATTCGGTTACAGCGTGAACGGCTATGGCGTCTATCAATTGGCTGACGCCGTTAATCAGGTAAAAGAAGAAGATATTGCCGCCTTAGTCAAAGAATACGAAACCGATTATCAACTGGTCGACAGTTTGCGGAAAAACGGCGCAAAACGCACCGCACTTTTAGACAGCGCGCGTATTGAATTGGGCTTAAAGGCATTCTTGCAACAAGGCGGTTTCAACGCCTTTACCGATACCTTTGAAAACCTCAACGGTCTGAAACAGTTACCCGGCCTGCCGGTTCAGCGTTTAATGGCGCAAGGCTACGGCTTCGGCGCAGAAGGCGACTGGAAAACCGCGGCGCTGGTACGCGCGCTGAAAGTGATGAGCGACGGCTTAGGGCAAGGCACCTCCTTTATGGAAGATTATACCTACGATCTGGACGACAATAACGAAGTGGTGCTGGGCGCGCATATGCTTGAAGTCTGCCCGTCTATCGCACGGGACAAACCGGTGCTGGATATTAAACCGCTGGGCATCGGCGGCAAGGACGATCCGCCCCGTTTAATCTTCAGCGCCAAAGCCGGCCCGGCAATCAACGCCACCATCGTGGATATGGGCAATCGCTTCCGGCTGATCGTAGCCGATCTGAACGCCATCGAAAAACCGCAGGAAATGCCGCACTTACCGGTGGGCCATGCCTTCTGGCAATTACAGCCGAATTTTGATGTGGGCACGCAAGCCTGGATTCTTGCCGGCGGCGCACATCACAGCGTGTTCAGTCTGGCTATCGACGCCGATATGCTGCAAACTTTCGCTGATTATTTCGGTATCGAGTTTATCCATATCAACCGCCGCACCACACTTGCCGAGCTAAAAAACCAGCTACGTTGGAACGACGCGGCATACGCATAAACTGCTTGATGCGGGGAAAACGCAGACGAAAACATAAAACGGGTAATGTGGAAATATCGGTGATGTTTTGACAGTGTGACAGGCATCACTGATAACCATAGCGAACTACGCCACATATAAAACGCTGATAAGCAGATGTCATACCGCTAAAATTTATAATCCTTTTTATCAATCCCGTATTTTCGCATACGCAAGTACAGTTTCTTGCGTGGGATATCTAAATACGCCGCCACATCGTTAATTCGTCCCTGATAAAAAATCAACGCATCTTCAATAATTTGTTTCTCGTATTCTTCAATTTGATCATGTAAAGGATTAACGGTTTCCGGCTTAATAATCGTTGCCGGCAAACCCGTGTGGATACTTTGCTGTGAAAACAGTCCGATAGAATATAACGCGGCTACGTTAATCAGCTCCTTTACATTTCCCGGCCATGCCAGCGTCATCAAATGGCGCAATAATTTTTTAGATGGTTCAATATATTCTTTATTCAGTTTTGCACAATTACTACGAACATAATGATTAAAAATGGCGGGAATATCGGCCGGATGTTTTTTCAGCGCTTGTAATTCCACTTGTGTATGAATCAATAGATAATATAATTCGGGATTTAATGATTGCTGCGAAATAAGTGACAGTAACGATAAATCACTAATAATAATTAAACGTACGCTTTTTGCATCAGAATTTAATTTATTCGCCAGATATTGCTGTTCCGCATCGGATAAATAATGAATGTTTTTAAGAATAAGAGATGTTTGTTTCGCCTGTAACAGCAAATTTTCAATATCAGTTGAGGTATCCGGTAAACATTCGTAGTACACAAATGGCGATTTTTTGTATTCGCTCAGTTTATGCAGATAAGTCGCAGCCAGATGTCGCCCGGTTCCAATCTGCCCCCACAAAAAAACCGGTATGTTACTGCAAGCCAGCTTTTGCAGCTGATGACGTAAAGATTGAATATATTCAGTATTACCAATAAATTTTTCATTCAGCTTATCCAATTGCCACTGACGTCGTTCGATAATCCGTATGCGCGTATCTAAAGCCCGCTTGACTTGAACTAATAATCTTTCCGGGGATAACGGCTTTTCTAAAAAATCAAGCGCGCCTTTTTTCACGGCCTCAACCGCCATTGGAATATCGCCGTGTCCGGTAATCATCATAACGGGAATCTGAGAATCTGTGTGCATAATCTGTTCCAGAACCTGTAATCCTGATATATCGGGCAAAAGTACATCGCACAATACGACACCCGGCCAACATGCCGGAAGTGACGGTAAAAAACGTTTCGGATCCGCAATTGCCAATACCCGATAACCTTCCTGACTAAGCAAATCCTGGTAAGATTCCAAAATATCGATATCATCATCAATAAGTAATACATTACAATCTTCAATTTGCATTATCAGCTACCTTAAATGTCAATATAATCAATGCATTGTGTGTTAATGTCGAGGCAATCAACAATTCGCCCCGACAGTGTTGCATAATGGACTGACTAATGGATAAGCCTAAACCTAGGTTAATATCTTTACTAGAGGAAAACGGTTGTAATAATTTTTCAGTCAGAGACCAACCTTTTCCGTTATCAGATATCCATAAACAAAGTGTATCCTTATCACTGTGCTGCTGAAAAACCTGAACATTCGGTTCAAAATGTTCGCAAGCCTCCAGCGAATTTAAAAATAAATTGACAAAAACCTGCTCAATCAGCACATCTTCACCCAATACCTGTGGTAAATCAGGCGGGACGATGAGTCGGGCATGCCGGTTATGATGTTTGGATTCCAGCAATTCCCACGCATTCTGAATACACTGATTAATATTGACGGTTTGTAATTTTCCCGATCCCTGACGAGAGAACTGGCGCAGCCGTTTAATAATTAATGCAATTCGTTCCACCAAATCACTTAACTTATTTAAATAATTCAATGTAGCCGCATTATCTTGTTTATTCACCGTTCGTTTAGCACTGAATAGATACGCGTTCATCGCATTAAGCGGTTGCGTAATTTCATGACTGATAGAAGTCAACGTTTTTCCTACCACCGCTAATTTTGCGGTTTGCATCAGCTCATTTTGCGTACTGACTAACTCATTTTCAATCAGAATACGATGCTGAATTTCTTCCGTCAATATGTGATTGCGTCGTTCCAGTTCCTGATTTTTTTTATTCATTTCAAATAAAAAAAGTCGTAACAACTTACCAATCCGACCTAATTCATCATGCCCATAGATAGGTACTTTCACATTTTGTTTACCTTTAGATAATTGAACTACAGCCTGATTCAACAGTTCAAAACGTTTAAGTAAACGTAAACGGATGTAGATAAAATTAACGGCAATCAACAAAATACAGGCAAATATCATGGAAATCAGCACTAAAATGCCATTAAACCGCGTACTTTTTTCTACAATACTATGTAATAAACGGAGTTGATTTTTACTGTTTCCGATCCGCTCATCAATTTGTTCACGAAAATCATGAAAATGCGTATTACTTTGTTCCGTTAAGTACTTGCGCTCTTGCTCTAGATGGTATCTTTGTTGAAATAACGCAGGAAGTTCATGTCCGTTCAGCCCGATAGCAATCAATTCATTGAGTATTTGCTGAATGGAATATGTCGATGAATGAATATCAAGTCGCTGAATACGATTATTCACTAATAAAGAAAGATAATTTAAATAATTATCCGAATCCATTGCCGAGTAAGGAATTGATTCCGTTAGCCGTTTTTTTAACTCAGTAATAATCTGCTCTTCATAATTCATCAGCTCATATACCAATAACAATTCTTGCTGAACTTGCTGTAATTGCTGAATATCGGGCGTATCTTTTACACCTTGCAGCAGTTGATTTGCCAATGTTGATTGCTGCCAGCTCATTTCCTGCAGCAATGCCGTAACATCACTATGAAAATCGTTATGTAACCAATTGATTCTGATACTCTGTTTATTTAGTTCATCTTTCAGCGTAAGCGTTAAGTTCATATTATCCGAGAACTGTTCTAATAACGCGGATAATTTATCCAGTAGTGTCAGCAGCACATAATCCGGATTATTATCCGCCTCAATCAACAGCGTCTTGCGTAAATCATTCAAATGTTTTTTCGTATGGTTATACCAAGTAATTTTTTCCGCCGTGGTTTTAACACCGATTAAACGTACAAACGCATTTTTCACCTCATTTAGCTGATCCTCCATATAAAAAGCAGCCTGTACTTTTGGAAAATCCTGATCCAGTGCAAAATTAATTTCTATTCGCTGTTGATGCCAAGTATAAAGACCTATCACACCAACGAATAAACAAAGCAGCGCACTGACTAGAAATGATAATTGCAGCGTAATACTAATATCCAACCGTTTGAACCAGCGTTTTATCATAATTTTTCCACGGCTTTAATAAATTCGATTTGCTGATTTATAAAGAACTGCTGCCAATGAAACAATTCCCGTTCCGGATTAAAATTATCCAAATACTGTGATTCGGACGATTGCTCCGCACTAACAGGAAGTGCGGTCAGAATTTTACACAATTCGGGCAACCGGCGATTTAATTGCCGCTCTTTCTGATAAAGCATTTTCCAGTTTTCTTGCAGCTGGTTAAGCCGATAAATGATTTGTTGTTCAAATAAGACCTTTACCAAATATTGCCGCTTAATCAACAAGTTATAATCAACTTTCGGCTGTGCTAATAAATATTTCTGGATATTGCTATTCGGTGAACTATCCGGCAGAGAGCGAATCGGCAGTTTTCCCATCTGTCCATCATTCAGGATCATTTGCCCCCGTTCACTTAAAATAAATTCGATAAATTTTTGCGCCTGCTCTTTTTTCCGACTGCGGTTCAAAATAGCAATAAACGTCGGCGAAACCGGAAAAGACTCAAAATACTGAAATGTCAAATGTGCCGTATTCTTCTGTTTCAGAAGATAAGCATAATTATCTATCGTAATACCGACCGCGCCGATATTTGCCCGCACTTTATCCACCACTCCAAAGCTACGAGAAGAAACCGTACCTGCATTTGCCATAATCTGATGAATTAATTCCCAACCTGACTGCCAACCATATTTTTGCAGCAACGCCTCAATAATAATGTGATTGGTGTCCGAACGGGTCGGGCTGCTGATCATAATCATGCCTTGCATATTCGGATCAGTTAAATCCTGCCAAGAGGTCGGTGCAGATATCTTTCGTTGCGCCAATAACGCCGTATTGACTAACATGCCGTATCCTGACAAGGCAAACGCGAGAGTCGTATTTTGCAACAGAGAAGGAACAAATTGCTTATCGTAACGATTTAATGCTGCCGGTAGCGCAGCGAGTCGTTGCTTTTCCTGCAAATTATAAAATAACATCGGGGAAGAACTCAGAATAAGGTCAACCTCCACATTATTAGGTTTTTCCGAAGACAATAACTGATTAAGGGATGAGCTGGTCCGATTTAACGTCGTCACCTGAAACGCCCCCGGCTGTTTATTCCACTCATTCAGCAGATGCGCAATCCCCTCCGGGGAAAACGTAGTACCGATGACCAACTCGTTAGCCGAGCTAATTAAAGTACATATGCTGAATAAGAACGTAATGAAACAATATTTTACCCGATACCACATTATGATTTCCCAAGCACAATCCGGATAACTTATCTTATCGAAAAAAATATCAGAAAATGCAGATATTTTTGTGATCAGATTCAAAAAAATAAAATATATATTTCAATAACTTCAGCAAAATATTGAGTTATTTTTGACCCATTTCCCATCAAAGAATACGAAATTTGGGTAAAAACTTTCCAATGTGATTATTTTATCTTATCAAACATGATAAATTCGTCCTTTTTTGACCGGCTTTGGAATAAATTTGAAATAAAAGTGCGGTCTTTTTTTTTGTATTTTTTCAGCATATCTTTGTTTTCAGTTTCATTTGAAATGAAACGGCCCACAGCAAGCATTATCTCATCACCATATTTTCGTTAATTTTATCAATAGGTAATAAGGAGCAAATCATGAATAAAAAATTATCTTTCGCCGTAATTGCCTTAGGTTTAGGCATAGCATTAAACACCTTTGCCAATACGAATGAAAAACTCATTGTCTATACATCGATGAAAGAATCACTGATTGGTGCGCTTAAAACACAATTTAACGCCAAATATCCCGAAGTGGAAATGGATTATCAATCCGCCGGTGCCGGCAAGTTAATGGCGAAAATCGCCGCAGAAAAAGAATCCGGTCAAATTATGGCGGATATTATCTGGACCAGTGAAGTTCCCGATTTCTTTAAGATGAAAGACAACGGCATGCTGGAACCTTACATATCGAAAGAAATCGAGCATATTGTCAATCCGATTCCTAATTTTGACGGCTCATTCACTCCAATCCGTTTAGGCACATTAGGCATTGCCTATAATACGCGCTTTGTCAAAACACCGCCGGCTCAATGGTCCGACATTTTAGATAAAAAATATAAAGGCGCGTTCGGAATTGCCAACCCGGCATTATCCGGCACCTCTTACATGAGCGTGGCATTATTGAAATCCGCATTCGGCTGGGAATTCTTTGAGAAAATGAAAGAGAACAAAGGAAAAGTGGGTAAAGGCTCCGGACAGGTGGTGGACGATACGGCATCCGGCGATTTGCTGGCTTCTTTAGCCGTTGATTATATAACCAACGATAAAATCAAAAAAGGGGCGCAGCTAAAATTAGTCTATCCACAAGAAATGTTGGTTATCCCAAGTCCTGCCGCGATTTTTAAAGGCACTAAAAACTTAGCGACCGCACAGAAATTCATTGATTTTCTCCTCTCTGAAGACGCACAAAAAATTATTGCGCAAGAAGGCACCTTACCGGTAAGAAAAGATGTTGCACCGTTGGAAAGTATGCCATCGGTCGAAGATGCCATTAATCGCGCAATTCCGATTGATTACCAGTCAATCTTATCTGAAAAAGAAAATACCGTGAAAAAATTTAGCCAGATTCTTCAAGGTCGTAACTAACCCTCAATAAACAGGATGTGTATTATGGCAACAATCACATTTGAGAACATCAGTAAAACTTTCGGTTCAAATACCGTGTTGAAAGATTTGTCGTTAGTTGTAAAAGACGGTGAATGTTTCACGCTGCTTGGCCCGTCCGGCTGTGGAAAAACGGTATTACTCCGATTATTGGCAGGCTTTGAAGTACCTGATTCGGGGCGTATTCTTATCGATCAACATGTGGTAGCCGATCCCGCCGCCGGCGTGGATGTACAGCCGGATCAGCGTGACCTTGGGGTCGTTTTCCAAGACTATGCAGTTTGGCCGCATATGAGCGTATTTGATAATATCGCCTATCCGCTAAAACTTAAAGCATTGGATAAAGATATTATTCGCCAACAAGTCATGGAAGTTGTTGAGCTCGTCAATCTAACAGGGCTGGAAAGCCGTTTACCGTCTCAGCTATCCGGCGGCCAACAGCAACGGGTCGCACTAGCCCGGGCGCTCGTAGCCAAACCATCGTTAATGCTGTTGGATGAGCCATTAAATAATCTTGATGCCAACCTCAGAGAAGAAATGCGCTTTGAGATCAAGGGATTACAGAAGAAACTAGGCATAACGATTTTATACGTTACCCATGACCAAGAAATTGCTTTAGCCCTTTCCGATCGACTGGCAATTATGGACAAAAATGGTGCGATTCAGCAAATCGGTACTCCTTGGGAAATCTATGAGAAATCAGAGAATGAAATGGTGTTTAAATTCATGGGACTGGCAAATTTTTTGCCACTGCGCTATGAAAACGGCCAACATTTTATCGGACAGGGTACGCAGGTTTTGCAATGGCAATCACTGCCTGCCGGAAACGGCAAAGTAGGGTGTCGTCCATCCGATATCATTTTGACTAAATCGGGAAACGGTTTACGCGGCAAAATCGCACGAACAAGTTTCTTAGGAGCAGTTATGGATTATATGATCGATGTCGACGGCCTGATGTTGCGTACGGAAATATCGACTAATACGGCATTACAAGACGATCTGATATTTAAAGAGGGCGAGGATTGTTGTGTTAATTTCCATGACCTGTTGTGGTTTTCTAAAACCGAGAAAACAAGGGGGTAGCTATGTCAGCTGTTATTGAGAAAAAAAGTCCGTTTAATGTAGCGAACAGTATTCTTGCCTTATCTATTGGCATCCTAGTCATCGTAGTGGCGGTACCGGTATTATTGATTTTTATTAACTCATTTTGGGTTGACGGCCAATTTAATATTACCGATGTCGTAAAAATCCTCAAGCAACAGGAAACCTATGAAGCTTTACTCAACTCATTGTTTATTGCCGGCGGCGTGACCATAATGAGTACCATTGTGGGAACCTTCTTTGCCTGGCTCGTTACGCGCACCGATTTACCGTATAAGGGATTTATGAAAGTCATGTTTCTGGTGCCCTTTATGTTGCCGTCGTTTATTGGTGCATTAGCCTGGAAAATGTTACTTTCTCCACGAGCCGGTTATATTAACCGCTTCTTTATGGATACATTTGGCCTAGAAGATCCCATATTTAATATTTACAGCTACGCCGGCATTATGGCGGTGGAAACCATGTATCTCTTTCCATTTGTATTTATTCAGGTTTGTGGCGCCTTGGAACGCATGGATCCGACACTGGAAGAATCAGCGCGTATTTCCGGTGCTAGTCTGTTCACGATAACACGTAAAATCACCATTCCACTGGTTATGCCCAGCATCGTCTCCGGCGCACTATTAATCATGCTTTACTCAATGGCACACTTCGGAACAGTCGCAGTATTAGGCGTGGAAAACGGTATTTTTAATATCCCGACCTTAATTTACGAACGAATCCATCAAAGTGCGGGCAGTTTTGAAGCAATTCGCACCGGCACCGTATTGGCTACCGTATTAGTCGTCACCGCCGCCGTAATCATCTGGCTGCAAAACCGGGTTTTAACTAAAGGGCGTTTCCAGATTATCGCAGGTAAAAGTTTCCGTCCGGTAGAAGTCAAATTACGTGGATTACGCATGCCTTTATTGATTATCTGTTTATGTTACATCGCGTTTACCATCATACTGCCAACAGCAACCATCTTTATCGTTGGCGGATTAAAAACCTATGGATTGCCGGTTACCTGGGAAAATCTGACACTTGAAAACTACAAATTTATTCTGTTTGACTGGCAACTCACTAAAGATGCCATTCGCAACAGCGTACTTTTAGGTTTAGCGGCTGCCGTAATTACGATGTTTGCTGGCGTAATGATTTCCTACGTTATCGTAAAAATGCGCGTAAAAGGCAAAGGTATTCTGGAATTTCTCGGTATGCTTCCGTTCTCCGTACCGGGCTCAGTTATCGCCTTAGGTGTGATCCTCGCTTGGAGCGGAAAATTCGGTATTAATCTTTACAATACCGTATGGATTATCCTCATCGCTTACATTGCGCGTTATATGGCTTTCTCGCTAAAAGCCAACTCAGCGGCATTAGAGCAAGTACATGATTCATTGGTCGAAGCGTCTCGTGCTTGCGGTGCAAGTATGTGGCAGTCACTGAAAGATATTGTCATTCCACTAGTCAGACCGGGGATGATCGCTGCATTTTTCCTGATCTTCCTGCCGGCATTACGTGAATTGACCGTTTCCGTTATGCTTTACGGCCCGTCAACACGCACAATCGGAGTTGCAATTTATACCCTGAATGAAGATGGTGAAACCGTATATTCTGCTGCGCTGGCGGGTATTGCATTAATTATTATCGTTTTTGGTCAAACGATCATTAAACGCTATGCCGAAAAGAAAACACAGAAATAACCGGATTTTAAGGAGAAACGATGATGAGTTATATTCAACTTAACCATGTAATGAAAAAATTCGGTGATGTGGTTGCCATTCCTGATTTAAACCTGTCCATCGAAAAGGGAGAATGCTTTTCTATGCTCGGGCCGTCAGGCTGCGGTAAAACAACGACTCTACGAATGATTGCAGGTTTTGAAGATCTGGATTCAGGTGAAATTCGCGTCGGCAGCAAATTATTATCCGCCAAAGCAACAAATTTCTACCTGCCTCCGGAAAAACGCAACTTCGGCATGGTCTTTCAGGCTTTCGCAGTCTGGCCTCATATGACAGTTTATGACAATATCGCATTTCCTTTAGCGCTCAAGAAACTGTCAAAAAACGACATTGAAAAACGGACTAATGACGCATTGAAACATACCAATCTACTTAATGTTGCGCAAAAAAGCCCCGATGATCTCTCCGGTGGAGGAAAACAACGTGTAGCTCTTGCCCGTGCATTAGCACTCAATCCGGATGTGATGTTACTGGACGAGCCTTTATCCAGTCTTGATCCTCACTTACGCGAAGAAATGCGATTTGAGATCAAAGCATTACAGCAGAAATTCGGTTTCTCAATTATTTATGTTACGCATGACCAAGCTGAAGCAATGGCCTTATCAGACAGGATCATGGTCATGAAAAAAGGCATGATTGAGCAAATTGACAGTCCATTGAATGTCTATAATAGTCCGGCAAATAAATTTGTTTTTAATTTTATCGGATTATCAAACCAGCTCAACGCAACGTTAAGTTCACAAGGTGTCATATTTCAGGGTATCGCGGAAGCATTTAATATTCAACCGATGCCACCGGCAGATTTAATTCAACAAGGTAAAGCCATTCTGGCAACCCGTCCTTCTGAAATAAATTTTGTCCACTCCGGTGGCATCCCCGGGGTGGTAAAACGCCGCTCTTATCTGGGTGAAGTGATCGATTATAATATTTTAATCGGTGAACAGGAATTACGCGTACAAAAAGGACGTCGCGATTCCGGCCCACAGGAAGGTGAAAACTGTCAGGTATCATTTAGTAAACTACATTGGTATCCGGTGTAGTGATCAAAATATAAAACCGGCACTCATTCGATCAGCACTTAAAAGTCCCCCATCCGACTTTTAAGTGCGCCTCTTTGTTATCGCATATTTTAGTTACCGCATGTTTTAGCCGGTTAGAAGCCTTTTAAGCGCTGGTACAGCGCGCTGAATTTTTCGCGTTTGCGGCGATAGAGGTCATGGCGTTGCGGGTCGGGGCGGTACACCGCTTCCAGTGGCAGTGGTTGGCAAAATGCGGCAATATCCTGCTGCGGATGCAATGCGATTTGCGCCAGTTTCGCCGCACCTAAGGCCGGGCCGACATCGCCGCCGGTGCGGTATGCTAATGTGCGCCCGCTGATATCCGCCAGCAGCTGACGCCAGTAAGCGCTTTTGGCACCGCCGCCGATTAAGGTGATATTGTCGGCCTGTACGCCGGTTTCATGCAAGACGTCAATGCCTTCCGCTAAGGCGAAACTGACGCCTTCCAGCGCGGCTTTCGCCAGTGTGGCCGGATTATCATTATGGGTTAATCCCCAGAATACGCCCTTGGCATAGGGATCATTATGCGGCGTGCGTTCGCCGGACAAATAAGGTAAAAAAATCGCTTCAGAATCCACCGCACTTTGTTCGATTTGTTGAAATAACGTTGCAATATCGCGCATGCCGGTCGCCTGCCGCACCCAATCCAGCGCGGAGGCGGCGGTTAAGATCACCGACATTAAATGCCAGCGTTCCGGCAGCGCATGACAGAAACTGTGCACCGCCTTTTGCGGGTTGGCAGTAAAGGTATCGGTTACCACAAAATAAACGCCGGACGTACCCAGCGACAACATCGCCTGACCGGCTTGATATAAGCCGATACCAATGGCGCCCGCCGCATTATCACCGCCGCCGGCCACCACCGGCACACACTGCATGTTCCACTGTTCGGCCAGTTCGCGCCGTAAATAACCGGTAATCTGATTGCCCTCAAAAAGCGCCGGCATTTGGCTTTCATCCAGCCCGCAGGCGTTTAATAAAGCAAGATCCCAACGCCGTTTGCCGACATCCAGCCACATTGTGCCGGAGGCATCGGACATATCGGAGGCATATTCGCCGGTCATCCGCAAACGCAGATAATCTTTCGGCAGCAGCACTTTTGCCGCTTGAGCAAAAATGTGCGGTCGGTGTTCGGCTATCCATTTCAGTTTCGGCGCGGTAAAGCCCGGCATCATTATATTGCCGGTAATAGCGCGGGAACGGGGCACTAAGGCCTCCAACTGCGCACATTCGGCAAAACTGCGCCCGTCGTTCCATAAAATCGCCGGCGTTAAAACGTTATCCTGCTTATCCAGTAAAGTGGCGCCGTGCATTTGCCCGGTCAGCCCGATAGCCTTTACCGCTCTTAAATCATGTTGCGCGCTTAATTCCAGCATAGCCTGGTTGACTGCATGCCACCAATCCTGCGGCTGTTGTTCCGACCAAAGCGGCTGCGGACGGGAAATGGAAAGCGGGCGGGAAACAGTGGCAAGAATGTGTTGTTCATGCAGCAGCACAACTTTCACACCGGATGTGCCGAGATCAATGCCGAGATACATGAAACCTCCTTTTTGGTTCTTGGGTTGAGTCGAGTTTATTGTAACGCGTTTAAGGCTAATCGGACGCTTTTTCAGCCGCTTTTTCGCGCCTTGACGCCTTCAGGCAGTTAAATTGCCGACCGGAGCATGCCGGCATGTCCGAAAGTGCGGTCGAAATTATCAACGTTTTGAAAACGATAAAAAAATCACCGCACTTTTGTCACATACTATCGGAATAAACGGTTTGGCTAGCGATAGAGATAACGGTTCACCAGATTTTCCAAATATTCCTGCCGACCCGAAACCGGTTTCGGATCCAGCTGCATCTGTTCCGCCAGTTTCGCCAAATCCTCCAGCGAGGCTTTGCCGCTGAGAATCTGTTGGCCGATGCCCTGATCCCAGCCGGCATAGCGTTTATCCAGATTATCCTGCAACATTCCATCTTCCAGCATTGCCGCCGCACGTTTCAGGGATAACGCCAACACATCAATCGCGCCGATATGCGCATAAAATAAATCATACGGATCAGTACTTTGCCGACGGATTTTGGCATCAAAATTAAAACCGCCGGTGGTAAAGCCGCCGTGTTTTAAGATCTCATAAATAATTAACGTGTTTTCCTCTACGCTATTCGGGAACTGATCGGTATCCCAGCCTAACTGCGGATCGCCGCGGTTGGCGTCGATCGAGCCGAAAATATCCAACGCAAACGCACTGGCGATTTCATGCTGGAAAGTATGCCCGGCCAAGGTGGCGTGATTGGCCTCAATATTGACTTTAATCTCTTTTTCCAGCCCGAACTGCGTTAAAAAGCCATACACCGTCGCCACATCATAATCATACTGATGTTTCGTCGGCTCCTGCGGTTTCGGCTCGATAAGCAGCGTGCCGTTAAAGCCGATTTTGTGTTTATGCTCCACCACCATTTGCATAAAACGACCGAGCTGCTGACGTTCGCGTTTTAAATCGGTATTCAGCAACGTTTCATAACCTTCACGACCGCCCCATAGCACATAATTTTCGCCGTTCAGCCGTTTGGTTGCATTCATGGCATTAACCACTTGGGTCGCCGCCCAGGCAAAAACATCCGGATTCGGATTGGTCGCCGCGCCGGACATATAACGCGGATGCGTAAAGCAGTTGGCCGTGCCCCATAATAATTTCACGCCGCTATCGGCTTGTTTTTTCTCTAAAATATCGATAATGGCATTAAAATTGCCGATATATTCTTTAACCGAACGCCCTTCCGGCGCCACATCCACATCATGAAAACAATAATAAGGCACGCCGAGTTTAGTGAGAAATTCAAAGGCAATATCCGCTTTCTGCTTCGCCCCCTCAAGCGGGTCATTATTTTTCTGCCAGCCGCGCTCAAAAGAACCGACGCCGAACATATCATTGCCGTTCCAGCAGAACGTATGCCAATAACACACCGCCAGACGCAAATGCTGCGCCATGGTTTTCCCCAGAATCACCTGATTGGCATCATAATGTTTGAACGCAAACGGATTCGTACTGTCCGCCCCTTCATAATTTACTTTTTCAATCTTATCGAAGTAGGTTGTCATAATAAGGTCTCCTGATGCAGTAAGTTTCAGTAGCATGATTGATGAAAACACCCCGGCAATCAATTACGTTATTTTACTTGACCGTTAAGATTATTATTTATTGTGGCTGGTATCACAAAAAAGAAAAAACGTAACTAAAGAGGTAAAAATAATAATTGAATGGGAAACTTATCTTGTTAAATTTATTCTAAATTTCGCCCAGAAGGAGAATTAAATATGAATGCCTCAACAAACAAAAATAATGAATTTGCAAAGTTAAGCTTATATGAACGTATCGCTTATGGTAGTGGCGATTTAGCACAAAACCTTGTATTTGGTACAATTGGTGGCTTTCTACTCACCTATCTAACGACAGTAAATAGTATTTCTGCCACCGCAGGAGCAACAATTTTCCTTATTGTAAAATGGAGTAATGTTTTTTGGGATCCTTGGGTGGGCGCTTTTATCGATAAACGACGTCCAACAAAAAATGGTAAATATCGCCCTTATTTACTTTGGTTTGGTATTCCATTAGTCATTTTAGCATCATTATTATTCTTGCCCATTCCTGCTGTCCATGGGTCTGTTATTTATGCTTTTCTTTCTTATTTTGCAACTGCAATGATTTATTCTTTTGTAAATATTCCTTACGGTTCTCTTTCTGCATCATTAACACGCGATACAGAAGAAATTACAAAATTAACAACAACGCGAATGACAATGGCAAATATTGCAAATTTATTAGTATATACCTTATTCCCTTTATTTGTTCAATTAATCGCTCCTTATTCTGAATTAAAAAATACAGGATTCTTCGGTTTAGAACTAAAATTGGGCGATTATATGTCTGTCGCTGCCGGTCCAGCTTGGTTTAAAATTTATATGATTTATATGGTAGTTGGATTTTCCGCATTAATGTTTTCCTATTTTGGTATTAAAGAACGCATCATACCAACACAAGAAGAAACCGAGCGCGTTAGTTACTCCGATTTAATCACTGAATTAAAACGTAATCGTCCATTACAAACTTTAGGTTTATTCTTTTTGATTAGTTTCACTTTTATGTTTTTCGGTAATACCGTTTGGCCATTTTATCTAAAATATAATATTGGACATTCTGAATGGATTGCCTCCATTGGTTTATTAGGTTCAATTCCCGGCATTTTTCTTGTATTCCTTTGGCCTAAATTACGCGCAACTATTGGTAAAAAGAACTTCTTCTATTTATTCTTAACCATCTTTGTATTAGGACAAATTTGTCTCTGGATATGGCAATTTGATGCCTTTAAAGATTCTCCTGCCTTAGGTTATATAGGTCGTTTCTTACAACAATGGGGATTAACATCGGCAACAGGTTTTATGTGGGCCCTTGTACCCGAAGTTATTTTGTTTGGTGAATTTCAATCACAGAAACGTGTAGCAGGAATTATTAATGCATTAATGGGGTTATTCTTTAAGATTGGCTTAGCATTGGGCGGCATTATTCCAGGATATATTAATGCAATGTATGGTTTTGATGGCAGCAAAATGGAACAATCTACAGATGCCTTGTTCGGTATTAATCTTTCTATGATTTGGGGACCTATTTTATTAGCTATTATTGCTGCATTTGTTATCCGTAAATACCCATTAAGTGATAAATACTTAGAAGAAATTAATAACAAACTCTTTTCTTCTCAAAACCGCTAACACAGCTGATTGTAAGGAGCTTAATATGAAAATAAAAAATCCCATTTTACCTGGTTTTAATCCTGATCCTTCCATTATTAGAGTTGGAAATACTTATTATATCGCAACCTCAACATTTGAATGGTTTCCCGGAGTAAGAATTCATTCTTCTACGGATTTGATTCATTGGGAATTAATCAAGAACGTATTAGACACAACTACATTACTGGATATGAAAGGAAACCCATCTTCGGGCGGCATCTGGGCTCCTGATTTGTCTTATGCTGACGGATTATTTTGGTTAGTTTACACTGATGTAAAAGTTACCGACGGCGCATTCAAAGATATGACTAATTATTTAACGACCTCTACAAATATTATGGGTCCCTGGTCTAATCCAATAAAATTAAATGGTATTGGTTTCGACGCGTCCCTATTTCACGATGATGACGGGAAAAAATATCTCATTCAACAAACTTGGGATCATAGAGAATACCACCACCCATTTAATGGTATTACATTAACCGAATTTGACCCACAAAAAATGAAATTAAAACCTGAAACTCAACGCACTATTTTTGAAGGAACTGACGTAAAATTAGTTGAAGGACCACATCTCTATAAGATTAACAATGAATATTATTTATTTACTGCTGAAGGCGGAACTGTTTTTACTCATCAAGAAGTAGTTTCCCGTTCTAAGACTCTCGATGCTTATTCATTTATACCTGCACCAAATACACCTTTTATTACTAATTTTGATACGCCATATTCTTATTTACAAAAACAAGGACACGGCTCATTAGTTAATACACCAAACGGTGAATGGTATTATGCTTCACTTTGCGCACGACCTTGGAACCATAGCACCGAATCATCAACAGACCCGCGAGGTTGGTCAACACTAGGACGAGAAACAGCGATTCAAAAAGTTGAATTCGATACCGATGGGTGGCCATATATCGTAGGTGGACACGGCGGAAATACTTTTGTTGATGCCCCGAAAAAAACAACGATTACCGATTTCTCCAAAGATCATTCTCAATATGATAAATTTGATTCTGAGAATTTAGACATAAATTGGAACACATTGAGAATCCCATTTACACCTTATATGGGGGAAACAGGCAATGGTGTTTTAAAATTAATCGGTCGAGGTTCTTTGGCAAATACTCACGACTTGTCATTAATTGCCCGACGTTGGCAAGCATTTTATTTTGATGCCGAAACTAAAATTAAGTTTACACCTTTCTCTTATCAATCAATGGCCGGATTAACTAATTATTATAACCACTCTCATTGGTCATGGATATTTATCACTAAAAATGATAAAAATCAAAAAGTTATTGAAGTTGCTGAAAATAGAGGAGGTGCACGAAATGGACAATATACTTCTTATTTAAAAGAAAATGCAATTATTATTCCTGAAAATACAGAATATGTCTGGTTTAAAACGAAAGTCCGTAAAAATTATTATACTTATGAATATTCTTTTGATGGCAAACAATGGCAAGAAATTCCTGTAAAACTTGATGCTGCTATTTTATCTGATGATTATGTTTTACGCAGTTACGGAGGATTCTTCACAGGAGCTTTTGTTGGACTCGCCGCTGTGGATTACTCAGGTTATGAGTCTACTGCCGAATTTAGTTATTTTGATTACAAAGAGTTAGGCGATACACAGTTACCTGATGGCTCCTTTAGTTGGGAAAGATCAGAACATCGTAATAAATAGACAAAGTACCAATTAAACATCAACGAAAAAGATTGTAGATAATATATCTGCAATCTTTTTTTATAATATGAACACACAAAAATATATGATCATTTTTATGGTGGGTTTTGCAATCAATCATGACTACTATACAATATTTTCTATTTCCTAGTCCGTATTTGAAGGAACACAAATGACGCAAACATCAGCCTATCCTCGTATCGCATTATTATTTAACGCCAATAAAGTCTATGACCGTCAAATCGTTGCCGGGGTCGGGCAGTATTTGCAGGCGTCGCAGTGTACTTGGGATATTTTCGTGGAAGACGATTTCGTTTACCACAAAGAAACTATTGAAAGTCTGTCTATCGACGGTATTATTGCGGATTTTGATGATCCGGAAACGGCTGAACGGCTGCAATCCGTCGATATTCCGACTGTCGCTGTCGGCGGTTCGTATCGTAATCCGGCGTATTATCCGCCGCGCCCTTATGTCGCCACAGATAACGATGCGCTGGTGGAAATGGCATTTTTACACCTTAAGCAGAAAGGGATTACCCATTTCGCCTTTTATGGTCAGCCTTCCCCTTGCGAACGGCATTGGGCCATCGAACGGCAAAACGCCTTTTCCGCCTTAATGGATAAATATGCTTATGCCAAAACGATTTATCCGGGCGAACATATCAACTCGCAAAACTGGCTACAGGCACAGGCGCGTTTAGGTCAATGGATCGCCGCGCTGCCCGAACATACCGGCATTATCGCCGTTACCGACGCACGGGCGCGCCATTTGCTGCAAGCCTGTGAATATCTGAAAATCGCCGTTCCGGAACAACGCTGCGTGATTGGGATTGATAATGAAGAACTGATCCGCTATTTGTCGCGCATTTCCCTGTCTTCCGTATCGCAAGGCACCAAACAAATCGGTTATCAGGCGGCTAAATTGCTGCATTACATGCTAAACGGGCAAACCGTCAGCCATAAACCGATCCTGATCCCGCCGGTGAAAGTGGAAGAACGCAGCTCGACCGATTACCGCTCGCTGCGTGATCCGCTGGTGATTCAAGCCATGCACTATATTCGCCACCGCGCCTGCCAGGGCATTAAAGTGGAGCAAGTACTCGATCACCTGCGCACCTCCCGCTCTAATCTGGAGCTACGCTTTAAGGCGGAAATGCATAAAACCGTACATCAGGTTATTCATGAGGAGAAAATGAGCCGCGCGGTGAATTTATTACGCCAATCGGACATTTCCATTCAGGAAATCGCCGAAGTTTGCGGCTATCCGTCATTACAGTATTTCTATTCGGTATTCAAAAAAGAACAGCACCAAACCCCGAAAGAATTTCGCGAACGCAATCAGGGATAAACTCAAAGTGCGGTCAGTTTAAAAACAGATTAAAAACTGACCGCACTTTTTAGTTTTTTTGACGGGTGCTTAAAATGATATATCAAGCACTTTCCGATTAATTACCATCCACTAATGGTAATAACAATCAACACCCAGATATTTGGTAAACGCTTCATATAATATTTTCGCGCAAGAAGAATGGTTCATTGCCACATGATGTTCAAAGCCGTTATTGCAGATATAAGCAAGTAACCGCTCTAATTCCTTAACCTGAATAACCGCACGGCAGCCAACGGTATCTAATTCATCATCAACAAATTGACCTTCGCCCACATAGGCTTTTAGCCGACCGTCAAAATCATCCGTCGATAGTCTGAAATAGGTTAACGGCCCGGATTTCATCCGACCGTTAATTGCGCCGCAGGTATTCTCGCAGCCCACCGTAGTACCGATAATATCTGCTGTACTCATAAACGGGTCGCGCAGTTCTTCCGTTGCATAATTACCACAGTGAAACATGACACATTTATCTCGTTCATTGCCGAAATTATTATTCCAATCGGCAATAGAAGCCGGTTTCATTGATGCAATCGACAGCGCATACATGGATAACGCCCCCATAACATCCACTTCACAGGCACTTGGCATTAACTGACCAGACATTACGCTCATAATAGAGCAAACATTGATGCCCAACGTATTCTGTAAAGACGTCCAGCATTGAATGGCTGTCGTATCAATATCGTTTTCGACAATCCAGTTGCTTATCACGACGAATAATTTTGCCATCATAAATAACTTATCCTGCGGAATTGCTGAGGTATCGGCGTTGTTTTTTAGCAATTGTAATTTTTCGGCAATACGCAGATCATCATCCTGCAAACTGTTCACGCCGGTAAAAATCTCAGATAAATCGATGGTTTCCACTGAAATACCCAGCCGTTCCAGTAATTTCTCACTGTAACGTACGGTATTAAACCCGCTCGGACGCGCACCAATTGCACCGATACGGCAACCTTTTAAGGCGTAAACCACACGACAAACCGAAATAAATGAGAGCAGATCTTGTTTGAATACTTCGCCGGTTAACGCACAGGTATGCTGGGAAGTCAAGCTAAACGGAATACCGTACTGACGTAAGTTATTGCAAAGCGAAATTTTACCGCAAAAGCTGTCACGACGCGTTGCCAATCCCATTTTATGCAATTCATCATCTTCCGCCTGAACCAAAACCGGTACATTTAAGCCCGACAGACGAATAGTTTCAGAAATGGCTTTTTCATCACCAAAATTTGGCAGTAAAACCACGATTCCCTGAATTTCATCACGGTATTTTTTAAGTAATTGTGCGGCAACTTTAGCATCCTGATGGGTTTCGATACCGCCGTAATTGGTCTCTTTCTCACTCAACATCACTGTGTTAATGCCTAATTCTTTAAAAATGCGTTCTGCGTCGCGTCGTGCATCATCCACTAAATAGCTGGGAAAAAATCCACGGTTACCGATTAACACTGCAATCGTCATTTGTTTCAATGCTTTTCTCATCATCTTTCACTCCAATTAATGTGTCTGAAATCTTGTTCTCTGTACTGCAATTTTCCAGCCCTGATAATTTTTTTCCATTACATCCGATATCGCATTTGGTGTAATAACATTTACCTTTCTCGGCAAAGCAGACAGTTGCTTATAATCGCCCCACCAACCTAAAGCTTTACCTGCCAGATATGCCGCCCCCAAAGCGGAAACCTCCGCCACCTCACTGCAAATAATAGTACGCTGCAGCAGATCCGCCTGAAATTGCATCAACCAACGATTTTTAGTCGGTCCACCATCTACCGAGAGTATCTCCAATTTATGACCGAGCGTTTGTTCCATCGCAAAAAACAGATCGGCCACCTGATATGCTACGGATTCCATCGCCGCTCGGGCGACCACGGACGGAGTTGCCGCATCAGTTAATCCGCAAATCATACCGCGCGCCTCAGAATCCCAATAAGGAGCACCCAAACCTGCCAATGCAGGAACAAAATATACGCCACCGTTACCCGCAGCTGATTGTGCCATATCACTTAACATAGCGACATTGTCCAGCCCCAATAATCTGGATGCGAATCCCAGCGCCGAACCGGTATGGGTAATATTGCCTTCCAGCGCCAAACTCAATTCTCCATCATGCCAGGCGACGGTAGAACTTACACCAAAATTTTGGTGTGAAATCGAACCGCACTTTGTCATCAATGAACTGCCTGTACCGTAAGTCGCTTTAACTACGCCGTTATTAAAACCACCCTGCCCGTATAAAGCGGCATGGGAATCACCTATCTGTGCCATAATCGGAATACCATCGGGCAAACTGCCACAGCCCTGAGTTTCCCCACGATAACCGTTGGACGGCAGAATTTCCGGCAAACATGACAAAGGGATACCGAACAAATCCAGTAACTGCGGATCCCATTGCGCCGTATGTAAATTAAATAACTGGTAGCGCGAGGCATTGGAATAATCAGTAACAAACGCTTTACCGCCGGTTAATTGCCAAACCAGCCATACATCGACGGTACCGACACAGATTTCACCGCGCTCAGCCCGTCTAACACCGTCCTCAATCGCATTCAATAACCATTTGATCTTGGAGGCGGGAAACAGCGGATCCAATACTGACCCGGTTAATTCCTGAATCATTGCGGCTTGTGGCAACGTTGCAATAGTACGACACAAGGTTTCCGAACGCCGACATTGCCAGCTAATTAAGGGAGACAAAGGCTCACCCGTGTCTCGACGCCAAGCCAATACGGATTCGCGCTGATTACTGATCGCGATCCCTTTTAAATCAGTCGGATTTAACAAATTAATACAAAAATCAACCGCACTTTTCGTCGCCGTCCAGATAGTCAAAGGATCCTGTTCCGCCCATCCCGGATACGGATGAGTCAATTGCACGGGAACACTGCCTTTAGCCAGAATACTTCCGTCAATACCTACAGCGACCGCTTTTGCATTCGTCGTCCCTTCATCAATCGCAATAATAAAAGGTTGTGCCATGGTTGCTCCTTTTTATTTCCTTTCTTTGATAAGGAAAAGATAGGAAGAATTTAAACGCTCTTTTCCGGACTCGTGATATAAAATACGCAAAATTTCACCGCACTTTTACTCACTTAAACCAATGTCAGTGCAGTTTCCAACACACTTTGCGCATCAATACCATGATATTTACGCATAGACTGACGATCCGCCGCCAGTGCGTATTGTCCGTCGGCGATACCTAACCGTTTTAACTTAATCGGCGCGCCCTGTTCCGCTAAAACCTCCGCGACCAGACTACCAAGTCCGCCGTTGACGTTATGTTCTTCTACGGTAATTACAGCCTGACAATCTCTCACCGCGGTAAATAAGGCTTCCGTGTCGCAAGGACGAAGAGATGGCACATTGATTACCGTGACTTTCATCCCTTTTTCCGCCAATAATTCAGCAGCGGAAACAATTTCATATACAGTAGAACCCATTGCAATTAGAGCAATTTGCTCTCCTTTCTGTAGTACATCAATTTTACCCGGCTCAAAACGGTAGTCTTCTTCATGAATTTCCGGCAATTCCTTACCGTCCAAGCGAATATATATCGGCCCGACATAATTAATGGCGTAATCAATAATCTGCCGGCATTCCAGCGGGCTAGACGGCGCAAAAATCTGAATATTACCAAAACCGCGCATAATACTGATATCATCCAGACTGTGATGCGTGCTTGCCAGCGGGCCATAGCTGGCACCGGCATTCAAACCGAACAATTTGACGTTATTATTGTTGTAGCACACATCCACTTTCACCTGTTCGTTCGCGCGCGATACCAAAAACGGTGCGGCATTACAGGTCACCGCCACTTTGCCGCCCAAGGCAAGCCCCGCCGCACAGCCAACCATTGTCTGCTCTGCAATACCGACATTCACCAAACGATTGGGAAAAGCGTTGATGAAGGGCGTAATTTTGGCCGTGGAGGTGGAGTCCGCCACGACCGGCACTAAATCTACACCGTTTTCGACCGCACGAATAAAACGCTCGACCATAATGTTGGTTAAATGTTCTGCCTTATTCATCTTTAAGCTCCTCTAACGCTAATTCGACTTCTTCACCTTTCGGTACTTTGTGGTGCCATTCCGGTTTGCCCTGAATAAAGGAAATGCCCGCCCCTTTTATGGTGTGTGCAATCACTACGATCGGCTTGCCCTGCGGTTTCAGCCCCTCCAACGTATCGACTACGGAATGCACATCATTACCCCGGCATTCGTGTACCTCCATACCAAAAGCCTTCCATTTTTGATCAAGCGGATCCGTGTTCATAATATCTTTGGTAAACCCGGCCAGCTGTAGTGTATTTTTATCATTAATAATAATTAGATTGTCCAGCTTGTAATGTGCTGCCACCAAAGCGGCTTCCCAGTTACTGCCTTCATCCAGTTCACCGTCACCGGTCAATACATAAATTTTGCGCTGATTACCGCTTTTCTTGGCAGCAAGCGCCAGCCCAACCGCCACCGGCAAGCCATGCCCCAGCGCACCAGTATTTAGCTCGACTCCCGGAGTTTTCTGTTTAACCGGATGACCGGGCAGTTTAGAATCTGCATGCTGATAGGTAGGCAGCCATTCTTGCGGAATATAACCTGCTTCCGCCAAACAGCAATAATACCCCCCTGCGCCATGGCCTTTCGATTGAATATAAATATCTCGTTTAGGATCGTCGAGTCTGTCCGGCGCACAGTTCAGTACTCTGAAATACAACGATGCCAGAATATCCACCTGAGATAAATCCGCTCCAGTGTGTCCGCCCGCCGGACTGTTGGCATTCATTACGACAATATTGCGGCGGATCGCTTTTGCTTTCTGCTCAATATCTGCGTAAGAAAGTTTATATGGATTCATACTTACTCCTTATATATTCCAAATTGAATATATATTCATTAAAATAAAAAAATAACCAATAAATTATGCTTTCTGCGAAGCAACCGCGACCTTATATTGAAGCCGATTTTGCATCTGATCGATAATAACAGCGACAATAATCACAATACCTTTGATCACCATTTGCCAGAATTCGCTAACGCCCATCATGACAAGACCGTCGGCTAAAATCCCAATGACGAACGCACCGATCAACGTTCCACCAATAGTTCCCCTTCCGCCTGCCAATGAGGTTCCGCCCAGCACTACCGCCGCAATCGCGTTCATTTCAAAGGCGTTACCTGTGGCAGGATGGCTGGCAACTAATTGTGAAGTGACAACAATACCTGCAAGAGCGGCACATAAACCCGATATGGTATATACCCAGACTTTCACGTTATTAACTTTGATACCCGATAATTCCGCGGCCCGTTCATTATCACCAATCGCATACACATGGCGGCCAAAAGGGAGTTTTTTAGCCACATAGGCGATAATTCCAGCCACAATAAACATCAGCCAGATAGCATAAGGCACACCAAACAGGCTGCCGGCGCCTATTACCTCAAATCCTATATTGCCTAACTGCGGATTACCCGACAACCCTGGAAAAGTCTCACCGTTAGAGGTTAGCATCGCTGCACCGCGGAAAATATACATCGTACCTAAAGTACAAATAAAAGGCGCAACGCTATAGCGCGTAATAATAAATCCGTTCAATGCGCCCATTAATCCACCGAGTAACAATACCAAAGGTATAATAACCCAAACGCTCGGGAAAATAGCGATACCAAACATAGGCAGCACGATTCCTTTGGAAATAAGATAGCCTGCGACCATTCCGCACAAACCCAAAATGGCTCCGATAGATAAATCAATACCTGCCGTGATAATGACAAAGGTAATTCCCAGCGCCAGCAATGCATTAATTGAAATATGCTTAACCATAATAATCAGGCTTGATGGGTTGAGAAAACCGTCAACAGTCAACGTAAAAAACGCTGAAATAATAATTAATGCAATAAATGTTCTTAATTTTAAAAGCAACAATATGACATTGCCTGATGAAGCCGAATTCGACATAACACCTCCGTAAATATTTGCTACTGAAATCCTTTAGCACTGGCTAATACAAGATTTGCTTCATTTGTTTCGTTTCTCTTCACATCCGCAGTTAATTTACCGTTGGACATCACTAAAATTCGATCGGACACCGCCATAATTTCTTTTAAATCCGACGTGGAAAATAAAATACCGATACCCTGTTGAGATAACTTAACCATCATCTCAAACACGTCTGCTTTAGCCCCGATATCGATTCCCCGGGTCGGTTCATCCAGTAATAACACTTTAGGTTCGGTCAACAGCGAACGCCCAATGACGACTTTTTGTTGATTACCACCGCTAAGTGCTTGAATTTCTACCTGAGGTGAAGATACTTTGATCGAAAGTTCTTTAATTGCAGAATCAATTGCGTGTTTTTCATCCACATCAGAAATCACCATATTTCCTTTTAACCGCTTCCATAAACTGGATATGGTTAGGTTATTACCTACGGAACTAACCGGAAAAATACCGGAACGCTTACGATCTTCCGGTACTAATCCTAACCCCATTTTAATCCGGTTAGTTGTTGAAGTGTTTTCATTAATAATGATGCCATTCAGTGAAAAGCGCCCCGAATATTCTGCTTTGCCAAGCAGGCACTCGAATAGTTCTGTTCTGCCTGCCCCCATCAAACCGTAAATACCGACAATTTCGCCTGCTTTTAAAAAGAAAGAGACATCATCCACCACCTTATTTTCTGATTCGTTAATACAGGTAATATGTTCTGCCTCCAGTATTTTAGGACCAAACTCACGACTTTCCGGTAGAAAATCCGTCACCGGATCGCTGCCTAACATCTCTCTAACAATCCAAGGCACGTCAATATCTTTTACTGCCGCCTCCGACTGAAATTTTCCGTCACGCAAAATGGTGATATAAGTACCGATTTCCATCAATTCTTCCAAACGGTGAGAAATATAGATAATGGAAACGCCCTGTAAAGTTAACTCGCGAATCACATTAAACAGAATTTGTACTTCAGTTTTGCTCAAGGCAGAGGTCGGTTCGTCTAAAATCAAAATATCAATTTTTCCGGCCAGCGCTTTGGCAATTTCAATTAGCTGTTTTTGCCCAACTTTTAAATTGGAGACAATTTCATTCGGATCAATATGCTGTTTCAATCGTTTAAGTAATGCCTTGCTGACCTCGTACTGCGTTTTAGTATCTATCGGCGCAATACCGGACTGAATTTCACGCCCGAGGAAAATATTCTCCATAACGCTAAGGTTTTCAGATAAATTCAGTTCCTGATGTACCATACCGATGCCATGCTCCGCTGCATTACGAGTACTCGTGATTTCCACTTTCCGCCCATTAATAAATAATTCCCCCAATGTCGGTCGCTGTACACCAGCCAGGATTTTCATCAACGTCGATTTTCCCGCCCCGTTTTCACCGATGATCACATTCACTGCACCACGGTAAACCTTATAACTGACATCATCTAGCGCCTTAGTACCCGGAAAGATCATAGAAATATGCTCTGCGCGCATTATCACGTCTTCATTCTTAATATTCACAATGCTTACCTTCCATATTATTCCGATTTAATGATTTCGAGCGGAACCACATCTTGAATCTGATTATTTTTAATAGTAAGTGCGGTCAGAATTTCGATCGTTTTTCCGGCTTCAAAACTGCCGGATGAAGTCGTATTATGAACAGCTTTCTTATTAAGCTCTTTTGATAATTTTGCAAACTGAATCTGGTTTTTAAACTGATCAAAACTGATCATTACGGAAGCATCACGAATCGCGTTTCCGCGAACAGTAGGGCCGGACTGAAGCGTTATAGTCTGCCCGCCGGTGTTGAGTGTAACATTTTGTTTTTCATCAATACTCTCAATAATACCGCGTAGAATAACAAAATAACTCTTATCGTTTTGTGCATCAGCCATAAGTACTTCTGGTGTAATAGCAGAAGATTTCGCATTCTGTAGCAGATTCGGCCAGATTTTATCTGCAATGGTTTTCGGTTCCATATTTTTAAATGACGCCGCTTCCTCGGCTGACATCGGAATAATTGGTTTTCCATTATCGTCTAAGGAAACCACTTCACAGGCAGTAATAAAAAAACAGCTTAATAATGCGACAAAAGAGACAGTCAATTTTCTATTATTGGTTGCCATAATTCCTCCTGCTTTCGCTTATTTCAGGGCATTCCCAAGTGAATACCCCGAATAAATAAGACCGATCAATTATTTACTTAATGCAAATTTGTTCAATTTTTTGGCATTACTTTCATCAATTAAAACGCAATCCATTAATTGTTTTTCATCTTTGCCTGTCGAGCCTGTTTTTATATATCGATCTGCCTGAACTACCGCTTCCTGAGCTTGATCCCAAGCCGGTTGCAATACTGTAGCCTTAATATTGCCATTGGTTAAAATAGAATCTCGGACATAATCACTGCCGTCAAAACCGATCACGATAATATCTTTTCTGCCGGCAGCCTTGAGTGCCGCTTCCGCACCTAACGCCATGGTATCATTACCGGAAATCACCCCTTTGATATTCGGATGAACCTGTAAAATAGATTCCATGCGATTAAATCCCTCGGTTTGACTCCAGTTTGCTGTTTGTTGCGCAACCATTTTCATATTAGGATAATCGTCAATAATATCGTGAAACCCTTGGGAACGAACGGAAGCATTAGTATCAGATTCACGCCCCAGTAATTCGACATAAAGACCTTCTTCGCCCATCAATTCGACAAATTTTTGCGCTCCTAGCTGGGCACCTTGATAGTTATTAGAAACAATTTGCGAAACAGCAACACCCGTTTTATTAATTTCACGATCAATCAGAAATGCAGGAACACCCGCTGCTTTAGCTTTTTCTAACGCTCCAACTGTTACATCCGAGCCGGCATTATCCAGAATGATCGCTTTAGCTTTGCGAGCTACTGCCGTTGCAATTAACTGATCCTGTTTATTACCATCATCATCATGAGAAGCAATCAAGGTCGTATAACCGAGTTCCTCCGCTTTTTGTTTGGCACCATCGGCTTCCGCTTTAAAAAACGGATTATCATGAGATGGAGTAATAATTGCGATGAGTCCGTTATTAGCAAAAGAAAACGTAGACATCGCCAATGATAATGCAACAATACTGCTTTTAAATAACATGGTAGTCATTTTAATTCTCCTCAACTTACTTTAATGAATATTTATTCGCACTTGTTTATATATTCAATAACAATGTAAACCTTTCGGTTAAAGAGAGCAAATACGGAATTACAAAAAAGTGATTTACATCACAGAATTTATTTTGCAATAACAGTGAGAGTTAATAGAGTAAACGCTTATGGAATAGCAATGATAGAGACTGAACATTGCTATATCATAGGTAAGAAATCAATCTGACAGTAGTTGTCGAGCAGCAATTTTATCAATCACTAATACGTCAATATAGCCGCCATTTAAGGCACCTTTAATCGCATTGACCTTTTCTTTTCCACCGGCGAGAGCTATGACACGCGGACATTTCTTAATAAGTTGTAAATCCATCCCTAACACAGGATCATCCTCCTGTGCTAACACAGGCACCCCATTTTGATCAAAATAGTGCAAACAAATATCCCCAACTGCTCCTTTGGCTGCAAGTAACCCGAGCATATCTTTATCGTAAAACAACCCGGAATTTTTCAACAATTGTGATGGTTCCAACATTCCGATACCAACAATGGCCAAATCAATTTGCGCAAATAATTCCTGAACTTTTGCCACTTCGGGTGTATTTAATAATTCTTCTTTATAATTAACGTCCCCGTCTCGGCTAAAACTCTGTGCCGGCAAGAGGTAAGCGGAACAGTTTAGCTTATCGGCCAATTCATAAGTTAAAAAATTTGCTTGTACATTACCGTTAAGCCCAACGCCACCCAATAACTGAACCACCGCTTTTGCTTTAATATTCAGCGGTAATAACGTCTCCAGCATAGCTTTAATCGTACCGCTCCAAGCAGAAATACCGACCAATGTATCCGGCAATAACGTCACTTGTAAATAGTAAGCCGCAGCTGAGCCAATAGCAGTTTTAATTTTCAAATCATCGTCTTCTTCACTGATATCAACGACAATGGCCTGAGAAAGGTTGTATTTTTTCTGAATTTGCTGTTCTAGTTCAAGAAAAGTATTCGCAGGTGGGATAATACTGATTTTAACGATCCCTTCAGCAATACACCTCGCTAGAGAACGGGAAACAAAAGATTGAGAAAGGTTTAATTTTTTAGCAATATCCGTTTGTTTTAACTTTTCCGTATAATATAGCGTCGCTATTTTAGTTAGAAGTCGCTTTTCATCAAGTATTGACATAATTATTCATCTTTCAACTTACACATTAATTTAGAACAAAAATAGCAGTATATCTTAACTATACTGCTATTAACTATAATAATGGTGAATAAAGAAATTTAACAATGATATTTTTTACGGTAATAGATTAAATCTTCAATCGTCACTAACGCATAACCGTGTTTTCTAACAAATTCGATCAATTCCGGCGCTCTCGCCATGGATCCGTCATCGTTGGTGATTTCACAAATGACCCCGGCCTGTTTATAGCCGGCTAGGCGGGCTAAATCGATTGCCGCTTCCGTATGGCCGTTACGGGTCAAAACGCCGTTATCCGCCGCTCTTAACGGGAAAATATGGCCCGGTCGGTGTAAATCTGCCGGTTTGGCCCCGTCGGCAATCGCGGCTTTAACCGTTGTCACGCGATCGGCGGCGGAAACGCCGGTGGTTACGCCCTCGGCGGCTTCAATGGTGACGGTGAAGGCGGTTTTATTAACGCTGGTGTTGTGCTGTACCATTGGCGGTAAATCAAGTTGCTTGCACAGTTCGTCAGTTATGCACAAACAAACGATGCCGCTGCCGTAACGGATAAGTTTTGCCATTTGTTCTGTGGTAATCGTTTCGGCAGGGAAAATCAAATCGCCTTCATTTTCACGATTTTCATCATCTAAAACTAAAACGCCGTTACCTTGTTTGAAGGCGGCAATCGCGTTTTCGACACGTTGTTCGGCATCGCCGAAAGGGGATAAAATTGACTGATTCATAGTAAAATCCTTAATTAAGTTAAACAGTTACCAGAATCAGGGCTGATGAGGAAAGATTATTTTTCTCGTTAAGGGTTAGCAAAACAATAACAAATAAAAAGGCAGGTTTTGGCAACAAAACCTGTTTATTCTCTTCCATCCAGACTGTGACTGTCGGCTTTGGATTCACACCAAATCTGCTGACTTTGACGGCGCTATCGGCGCGCATCAAACGCTCGTGGGCTCGTATCGGATACTTACCACCGGTAGGGAATTCCGCCCTGCCCTGAGAATGCGCGCTTAGTATAACGCAAACCGAATAGAGAAAAAATATTTTTATTTGTAGCGGCAGGCAGCAAAGTTGCATACAATAGACAAAATCCGAAAAAATGTGAGGTCATTATGCTTAATCCGAAAAAAATAGAGCAAATCATACAACAAATTCAAGACAGCCTGCCGCAAGGTATTAAAGATCTCGGTCAAGATGCCGAAGCAAAACTGAAACAGACTTTACAAGCTCAGCTGGCCAAACTGGATTTGATCACACGGGAAGAATTTGATGTGCAAACTCAAGTACTTATGCGGACTCGCGAAAAGTTAAACGAATTGGAAAAACGTCTCGATCAACTGCTGCCGCAACAAAAAACCGAATAAATTCCGACCGCACTTTTATCCCTAACCTGCGGTATTACACTCTTGAATGCCATGCAACAGAAAGGAACTTATCATGTCAGCTTTCGTCTATTTGCAACAAAAACGTAAACAATTGAACCTTAAAGTCAACGATGTCTGCGAGCAGGCCAATATTACCCGCGCCTACTTTAACCAGCTGGTCAGCGGTAAAATTAAAAATCCGAGCGCCACAAAACTGAGCGCCCTGCACAAAGTCTTGCAAATTACGGAACGCAACGATAAGAAAGTGGGGGTCATTTTCGGTAAGTTTTATCCGGTGCATACCGGTCATATTAATATGATTTATGAAGCGTTCAGTAAAGTGGATGAAGTGCATGTCATCGTCTGCAGCGATACGGAACGTGATTTGAAGCTGTTTTACGACAGTAAAATGAAACGGATGCCGACGGTACAGGATCGTCTGCGCTGGATGCAGCAGATTTTCAAATACCAGAAAAATCAGATATTTATTCATCATTTAGTTGAAGACGGTCTGCCCAGCTATCCGAACGGCTGGGAAGCCTGGGCGCAGGAAGTGAAGAAACTGCTTCAGGAAAAACACGTCAATCCCAGCGTGGTATTCAGCAGTGAGGTGCAGGATAAAGCGCCTTATGAACAATACCTTAATTTGCAAGTGGAACTGGTGGATCCGCAGCGTCGTTTTTTCAATGTCTCCGCCACGAAAATCCGTAATAATCCGTTCCATTACTGGAAATTTATTCCGAAAGAAGTGCGGCCGTTTTTTGCCAAAACCATCGCCATTTTAGGCGGTGAAAGCAGCGGTAAAACCGTTTTGGTGAGCAAACTTGCCACCGTGTTTAACACCACGTCGGCATGGGAATACGGGCGGGAATTCGTGTTTGAAAAATTAGGCGGCGATGAGCAGGCAATGCAGTATTCCGACTACCCGCAAATGGCGCTCGGCCATCAGCGTTATATCGATTATGCGGTGCGACATGCGCATAAGGTGGCGATTGTGGACACGGATTTTATTACCACTCAGGCCTTTTGTATTCAATATGAAGGCAAAGCGCATCCGTTTTTGGATTCCATGATCAAGGAATATCCGTTTGATGTCACGATTTTGTTGAATAACAATACTAAATGGGTGGACGACGGGCTGCGCAGTCTGGGCAATCATAAACAGCGCCAGCGCTTCCAGCAACTGCTGAAAAAACTGCTGGATAAATATAATGTGCCTTATATTGAAATCGAATCGCCAAGCTATCTGGAGCGCTATAACCAAGTGAAATCCATTGTAGAGAAAATTCTCAACGAGGAGGAACTGCCGGGATTAAGCACGGAAGTCCGTTCCGATACGGTATTTGAGGAGTAAAAAATCTCATGATTTTATTTGCGGGCGACCCGCACGGCAGTTTTAATCATCTTTATCCTTTTATCCGGCAAACAGAAAATATCGCCCTTGTGATACTTGGCGATTTACAATTAACCTCAACCGATGAATTAGATAAACTGGCTCAATATTGCGATGTCTGGTTTATCCACGGCAATCACGACAGTAAAACCGTGGCGGCCTTTGAAGCGTTATGGGGCAGCGCATGGAAACAGCGCAATCTACACGGTCGGGTAGTGACGATTCAGGGGCGGCGTATTGCCGGTTTGGGCGGCGTATTCCGCGGACAAATCTGGATGCCGCCAAATAAAGCGCTTTTTTTTGATCCGATTCATTATTGTCAGTATTGTCCGCAGGAAAAAATCTGGCGCGGCGGTGTTCCGCTGCGTCACCGAACCTCTATTTTCCCGTCCGATATCGAAGCGCTGGAAACCCAGCAAGCGGATATTCTGATTTGTCACGAAGCCCCGAAACCGCATCCCGGCGGATTTCGAGTGATCAATCAATTAGCGGAAAAAATGGAAGTAACGCACATTTTTCACGGTCATCACCACGAAAATTTTGCTTATCATGATACGCGCGCCAATCTGCCTTATCAGATCACCAATGTCGGCTTTCGCAGCGTATGTGATGAACAAGGTAATTATTTATTGCGCGGCATTGACGATCGATAGCGTGATTTACAGCAAATAAAAGTGCGGTCAAAAAATAATAAATTTTTCACCGCACTTTTTATTTCTTCAAGCAATCCAACAATACTTAAGCTTGTTAATCACGGATGCCGTAATCAGAACCGCACAGGCCGAACGATTTTCAGTCAGACGACAAATTTTGAAGCAACAAAAAAGCCCACATTACTGTGAGCTTTCCAATTAGCTAAATAATAAATTATTCCGCCGCCGCGACTTCTTCGCTGGCAACTTCAGGACGATCAACCAGCTCAATGTATGCCATTGGCGCGTTGTCACCTGCACGGAAACCACATTTTAAGATACGGGTATAACCGCCTGCACGCTGTGCAAAACGTGGACCTAATTCATTGAATAATTTTGCAACGGTTTCAATGTTGCGTGTACGAGCAAAAGCTAAACGACGATTTGCAACGCTGTCTTCTTTTGCTAATGTAATTAACGGCTCAACTACACGACGTAATTCTTTTGCTTTAGGCAAAGTGGTTTTGATGATTTCATGACTCACCAATGCACTTGCCATATTACGGAACATCGCTTGACGATGACTGCTATTACGGTTTAGTTGACGACCACTCTTACGATGGCGCATGACCTTATCCTTCTCAGAAAAATCTTTAACCTATGACCAAACTAGTCTTCAGCAATACTTGCTGGTGGCCAATTCTCAAGGCGCATACCCAGTGACAAGCCGCGCGAAGCCAAAACATCCTTGATTTCGGTAAGTGATTTTTTACCAAGATTAGGGGTTTTTAATAACTCGACTTCAGTACGCTGCACTAAATCACCGATATAATGAATTGTTTCTGCTTTCAAACAGTTAGCAGAACGAACTGTCAACTCCAAGTCATCAACAGGACGTAACAAAATCGGATCGAATTCCGGTTTTTCTTCCTTGACTTCTGGTTGACGAACATCTCGCAAATCAACGAATGCATCCAGTTGCTCTGCTAAAATCGTTGCCGCACGGCGAATCGCCTCTTCCGGATCAATAGTACCGTTTGTTTCCAGCTCAATGACTAACTTATCCAAGTCAGTACGTTGTTCGACACGTGCCGCTTCCACATTGTAAGCAATACGGTCAACCGGACTATAACAGGCATCTACCAATAAACGACCGATAGGACGTTCTTCATCCTGAGCGTGAACTCGGGCTGATGCCGGGACATATCCTCTGCCACGCTGAACGCGAATACGCATATTAATGGATGCGTTTTCATCCGTTAAGTGACAGATGACATGATCAGGATTCACAATCTCAACATCGCCATCATGTACGATGTCTGCTGCAACAACAGGGCCAATTCCAGACTTGCTTAGTGTCAGAAAAACATTATCTTTGTTCTGTACTTTAACCGCTAGGCCTTTTAAGTTTAGAAGAACCTCAATAATATCTTCTTGAACACCTTCTTTACTACTATATTCATGCAATACGCCATCAATTTCTACTTCAGTAACGGCACAACCCGGCATTGAAGACAGAAGAATACGACGCAATGCATTACCTAGAGTATGACCGAAGCCACGCTCTAACGGTTCTAAGATCACTTTAGCGTGAGTTGAGCTGATTTGCTCAATATCAACTAAACGTGGTTTTAAAAATTCTGTAACAGAACCCTGCATTTTATCCTCTCTTTGCTACGAAGCTTTAACTATTATTTAGAATAAAGCTCAACGATCAGATGTTCGTTAATGTCTGCTGATAAATCAGAACGTTCAGGAACACGTTTGAACACACCTTCCATTTTAGCAGCATCAACTTCCAACCAGGTTGGTTTTTCTCTTTGTTCTGCTAATTCCAGTGATGCTTTAATGCGTGCTTGTTTTTTCGATTTTTCACGAACAGCAACAACATCATCAACTGAGACTTGGAAAGATGGGATATTAACTACACGACCATTTACAACAATCGCTTTGTGGCTCACTAACTGACGAGCCTCGGCACGAGTTGCAGCAAAGCCCATGCGATAAACAACGTTATCCAATCGACCTTCCAATAACACCAGTAAATTCTCACCGGTATTACCTTTTAAGCGGTTTGCTTCCTTATAGTAGTTACGGAATTGACGTTCTAAAATACCATAGATACGACGAACTTTTTGTTTTTCACGTAACTGACTACCATAGTCTGACAAACGCGGTTTACGAGCACCGTGTTGACCGGGTGCTGTATCAATTTTACATTTTGAATCAATCGCGCGCACACCTGACTTAAGGAATAAGTCAGTGCCTTCACGACGGCTTAGCTTGAGTTTAGGACCCAAATATCTTGCCATTTTCTTTCTCCAACTATCCTATGACGCCATTAAACACGACGTTTTTTCGGTGGACGACAACCGTTATGAGGAATCGGAGTCACATCTGTAATGTTCGTGATACGGAATCCCGCAGCATTTAATGCTCGGATTGTAGATTCACGACCCGGACCCGGTCCCTTAACCATAACTTCCAAGTTCTTTAAGCCGAATTCTTTTACGATTTCAGCACAACGCTCAGCCGCAACCTGTGCAGCAAACGGAGTAGATTTACGAGAACCGCGGAAACCGGAACCACCTGCGGTTGCCCATGCCAGGGCATTACCTTGACGGTCGGTAATGGTAACGATTGTATTATTGAAAGATGCGTGAATGTGAGCTACGCCATCTACAACTTGTTTTTTTACACGTTTACGTGCACGAACTGGTGTTTTTGCCATTTAAATTTACCCCGATTATTTCTTGATCGGCTTACGAGGACCCTTACGGGTACGCGCATTAGTTTTAGTACGTTGACCACGTACCGGTAAACTACGACGATGACGTAAACCACGATAACAGCCTAAATCCAACAGGCGTTTAATGTTAAGTGTTACTTCACGGCGTAAGTCACCTTCAACGGTAAATTTACCAACTTCGTCACGCAGTTTATCAATCTGCTCTTCAGACAATTCGCTGATCTTAACATCTTCGGCAATTCCCGCAGCGGCACAAATGGCTTTTGAACGGGTTTTACCGATACCGTAAATTGCAGTTAAAGCGATTACAGCGTGTTTGTGATCAGGAATGTTAATGCCTGCAATACGGGCCACTATGCACTCCTATATTTTAACTGATTTGATATACTGATCTTGAAAAGCCCGTTTTCAGGATACTCAAACAGTATATCAAGGACATAAATGAGCTGAGCATTATATATGCCCAGCCGGTTCTTTGCAAGAAAAATGTCAATTAACCTTGACGTTGCTTATGTTTAGGATCACTGCACAAAACGCGTACAACACCTTCACGTTTCACAATTTTACAGTTACGACATAATTTCTTAACGGAAGCACGAACTTTCATTGCTTATCCCTTTATCTATACGGACTATTGTCCGAAACCTTTCAGGTTTGCTTTTTTCAGCGCAGATTCATATTTCGTCGACATTAAGTGACTCTGAACCTGAACGATGAAATCCATAATTACCACTACAACGATCAGTAAAGACGTTCCACCGAAGTAGAATTGTACGTTCCAGGCTGATGTCATAATATAAGGAACTAAACACACGAATGTGATATATAAACCGCCGATTAACGTTAAGCGGGTCATAATTTTATCAATATACCGTGATGTCTGTTCACCGGGTCTAATTCCGGGTATAAATGCACCCGATTTTTTCAGATTATCTGCTGTATCGCGCGGATTATATTGCATTGCCGTGTAAAAGAAGCTGAAGAAGATAATCGCTACCGCATAGACAATCAAATATAACGGCTGTCCGGGATGTAATAACATCGACAGATCAGTTAACCACTCTAAACTTGAACCCTGACCGAACCATGATGTAATGGTCGCAGGGAACAGGATAATACTTGAAGCAAAAATTGCCGGAATAACCCCGGCCATATTCACTTTTAACGGTAAATGAGTGGTATGTCCGCCCAAAATCTGACGACCTTGCTGGCGTTTAGCATATTCAACTTTAATTCTGCGTTGTCCTCTTTCGACGAAAACGACAAAATAAGTCACTGCAAAAACAATAACGGCGATCAACAAGAGAACTAATAGATGCATTTGCCCTTGACGAGCCTGCTCAATAGTCTGACCAATCGCTGAAGGAAGGCCCGCAACGATCCCCGCAAAAATAATTAAAGAAATCCCGTTACCGATACCGCGTTCAGTAATCTGCTCGCCCAACCACATCAGGAACATCGTTCCGGTGACAAGGCTGATGACCGCAGTAAAATAAAAACCGAAACCAAGGTTAGGCACTAAGCCCGGTAACATATTCGGCAATCCGGTAGAAATCCCGATTGCCTGAATAGTGGCAAGAACTAAAGTCGAATAACGCGTATATTTACTGATTTTACGACGTCCGCTCTCACCTTCTTTCTTTAATTCAGCTAATGCCGGGTGAACCGTCGCCAATAATTGAATAATAATCGATGCCGAAATATATGGCATGATACCTAATGCAAAAATTGACGCGCGACTCAATGCACCACCGGAAAACATGTTAAACATATCAATGATGGTGCCTTTTTGTTGTTCAAGTAATTGAGCTAACACGGCTGCATCAATACCAGGAACCGGAATGAAAGAACCAATACGGAATACAATCAGTGCACCTAGTACAAATAACAATCTGCTTTTCAGTTCACCTGTACCGCTTTGTGTACTTCTAGTTTGATAACCTGGTTGCTTAGCCATTTGTTAATTATTCCTCAACTGAACCGCCGGCAGCTTCAATCGCTGCTTTTGCGCCTTTAGTGACACGCAAACCGCGAACAACGACCGCACCTTTCACTTCACCTGCCAGAATAACTTTGGCAAATTGAATATCTTTAGTTAAGACGTTTGCTGCTTTTAATGTCTCTAAAGTGACGACATTACCTTCAACTTTGGTTAACTCATTCAAACGAACTTCAGCAGTAACTGCCGCTTTCATTGAAGTAAAACCAAATTTCGGTAAACGACGGTATAAAGGCATTTGACCACCTTCGAAACCGCGACGAACACCGCCGCCGGTACGAGATTTCTGACCTTTATGACCACGGCCACCGGTTTTACCTAAACCGGAACCAATACCACGACCTAGACGTTTTGCGCTGTGCTTGGCGCCTTCAGCCGGAGATAGAGTATTTAAACGCATTCTCTTACTCCTCCACTTTAACCATGTATGAAACTTGGTTAATCATACCGCGAATTGCCGGCGTATCGATTAACTCAACGGTATGGTGCATATGGCGAAGACCAAGACCACGCAGTGTAGCTTTATGCTTCGGTAAACGAGCAATCGAGCTACGCACTTGTGTTACTTTAATAGTTTTAGCCATTATCAATTACCCCAAAATTTCATCAACGGTTTTGCCGCGTTTAGCAGCAACCATTTCTGGTGATTTCATATTTGCAAGCGCATCAATAGTTGCGCGAACAACGTTAATTGGGTTGGTTGAACCGTAAGCTTTAGAAAGTACGTTACGCACACCCGCAACTTCCAGCACGGCACGCATAGCACCGCCTGCGATGATACCGGTACCTTCACTGGCCGGCTGCATAAATACGCGGGAACCGGTATGTGTACCTTTAATCGGATGTTGTAATGTGCCTTCGTTTAAAGCCACAGTAATCATATTGCGACGTGCTTTTTCCATCGCTTTTTGGATCGCTGCCGGAACTTCGCGCGCTTTACCATAACCAAAACCTACGCGACCGTTACCATCGCCTACTACGGTTAACGCAGTAAAGCTCATAATACGACCACCTTTTACAGTTTTTGATACACGGTTTACCGCGATTAGCTTCTCTTGCAGTTCACCAGCTTGTTTTTCGATGTTTGCCATCTGAAATTACCTCTATTAGAACTGTAGACCAGCTTCACGGGCAGCGTCCGCTAAAGATTGGACACGACCATGATATTTAAAACCGGAACGGTCAAACGCGACGTCTTTAACGCCTTTTGCCAATGCTCTTTCAGCAACCAGTTTACCAACGACTGCTGCGGCATCTTTATTTCCGGTATATTTCACTTGCTCACTAATTGCTTTTTCAACTGTAGAAGCAGCGGCAAGCACTTCTGAACCGTTCGGTGCGATTACCTGTGCATAAATATGACGCGGGGTACGGTGAACCACTAAGCGGGTTACACCTTGCTCTCTCATCATATGGCGTGCACGAGTTGCACGACGGATACGAGCTGATTTCTTATCCATAGTGTTACCTTAATTATTTCTTCTTAGCCTCTTTTGTACGCACCACTTCATCAGCATAGCGTACACCTTTACCTTTATAAGGCTCAGGACGGCGATAAGCACGAATATCTGCAGCAACTTGACCGATTAACTGTTTGTCCGCACCTTTCAACACGATTTCGGTCTGAGATGGACATTCAGCGGTAATACCTGCAGGTAATGTGTGTTCAACAGGGTGTGAAAAGCCTAAGCTTAATGCGACTACATTGCCCTTGATTTGAGCTCTGTAACCCACACCCACTAATTGTAACTTCTTAGTGAAGCCTTCAGTAACACCGATAACCATTGCATTAACTAATGCACGTGCCGTACCCGCTTGCGCGTTAGCACCGACAATTCCCTCACGCGGAGCGAATGTCAATTCATTATTATCTTGTTTAACTTCAACTGAGTTATGAATGGTACGAGACAACTCGCCATTCTTACCTTTCACTGTTAGTAGCTGACCGTTAAGTTTTACCTCAACCCCGGCAGGAATACTAACAGGTGCCTTTGCAACACGAGACATTTTCCTACCTCTCTATTAAGCTACATAACAGATGATTTCACCGCCCAGACCCGCTTGACGGGCTGCACGGTCAGTCATCACACCTTGCGATGTAGAAACCACTGCAACACCTAAACCGCCCATTACTTTCGGTAACTCGTCTTTACGTTTATAAATACGTAAACCCGGGCGACTCACACGTTGAATACTTTCTACAACCGGTTTGCCTTGGAAATATTTTAAAGTAATTTCCAGTTCAGGCTTGGTGCCTTCTAAAACTTTAACGCTCTCAATATAACCTTCTGCTGCTAATACATTGGCGATAGCCACTTTTAGCTTGGATGAAGGCATACTGATCGCAACTTTGTTCGCAGCTTGACCGTTACGAATACGGGTCAACATATCTGCGATTGGATCTTGCATACTCATTGTGCTTTTACTCCGATTCCAAAATAAAGTGGTAAATTACCAACTTGCTTTTTTAAGGCCAGGGATTTCGCCGCGCATTGCTGCTTCGCGAACTTTAATCCGGCTTAAACCAAACTTACGCAAAACGCCGTGAGGACGTCCGGTCTGGCTGCAACGGTTACGTTGGCGGCTTGGGCTTGAATCACGTGGTAAAGTTTGTAACTTCAACACGGCATTCCAACGTTCTTCATCAGAAGAATTCTCGTTAGCAATGATTTTTTTCAACTCTACACGTTTTGCGTAGAATTTCTCAGCCAATTTAACGCGTTTTACATCGCGTGCTTTCATTGATTGTTTAGCCATTTGTAACCTGCCTTACTTACGGAATGGGAAATTAAAGGCAGCGAGAAGTGCTTGACCTTCTTCATCACTTTTCGCGCTGGTTGTGATAGTAATATCCAAACCACGAACGCGATCCACTTTATCATAATCGATTTCAGGGAAGATGATTTGCTCACGCACACCCATGCTGTAGTTACCACGACCATCAAATGATTTCGCGCTTAAACCGCGAAAGTCACGAATACGTGGCACAGCAATTGTAATTAAACGTTCAAAGAACTCCCACATACGCTCACCGCGCAGTGTTACTTTACAACCGATTGGATATCCCTGACGGATTTTAAAGCCGGCAACAGATTTGCGAGCTTTAGTAATTAAAGGTTTCTGACCGCTGATTGCTGTCAAATCCGCTACTGCGTTATCCAGCAATTTTTTGTCGGTCAATGCTTCACCCACACCCATATTCAGGGTAATCTTTTCGATTCGTGGGACTTGCATGACAGATGCGTAGTTGAATTTATTTTTCAATTCATTAACTACTTGATCTCTGTAGTAATCATGCAGTTTCGCCATCGCATTACTCCAGTTTACTATTAAATAATTTCATTATTAGATTTAAAGAAACGGACTTTTTTGCCGTCTTCAAATCTAAAACCTACACGGTCAGCTTTATTTGTTTTCGGATTGAAAATCGCCACATTTGACGCATCAATCGGCGCTTCTTTCTTCACTAAACCACCTTCTTTGCCTAAGGCAGGAACCGGTTTTTCATGTTTAGTGATGATATTTACGCCCTCAACAATCACTTTACCGTTTGGCAACACTTGAGTTACCTTACCACGTTTGCCCTTGCTTTTACCGGCAAGAACAATCACTTCATCATTTTGACGAATTTTTGCAGCCATTTCTCACTTCTCCTTACAGTACTTCTGGTGCCAAAGAAATGATCTTCATGAATTTCTCAGAACGAAGTTCACGAGTCACCGGTCCAAAAATACGAGTACCGATTGGTTGCTCAGTGTTATTATTTAAAATTACACAAGCGTTACCATCGAAGCGAATGACTGATCCATCTGGGCGACGAACACCCTTCTTGGTGCGCACAACAACTGCTTTTAATACATCACCTTTTTTAACTTTACCGCGAGGAATCGCTTCTTTCACAGTAATTTTGATGATATCACCAATAGCAGCGTAACGACGGTGCGATCCACCTAGAACCTTGATACACATTACACTGCGAGCGCCTGAGTTATCAGCAACGTCCAGCATAGTCTGTTCTTGGATCATCTTAGTACTCCGCTAAAATTAATAACACCCTTTCGGGACGAGCCTATCCCCACCATGGGAAATAGGTTGGCGGATTATACAAAAACTCAACTAAAAAGACAACTGATTTATGCGATTGCGCCGGCTGAAACGTGCGAAAAAATGACCGCACTTTTTAGGAAGGATTTTTTCCTGTTTATTGAAAATAAATCAACAAAAGGCTTATTTATTCCTTTTAAGTTAAAATCTACAATACGCTTACTAACACGCAATCGGGCGTGACGGCATATATTTAGGAGAGCAAATTATGTTACAAATCAGAAAATCAACTCAACGCGGTTATTTTGATCACGGTTGGCTGAAAACTTATCATTCTTTTTCTTTCGCCGATTATTTCGACCGCAATCATATGCACTTCTCGGATCTCCGCGTTATCAATGAAGATTATATCGAACCGGCAATGGGCTTCGGCACTCATCCGCATAAAGACATGGAAATTTTAACCTATGTGCTGGCCGGAAAAATTGCGCACAAAGACAGCATGGGCAACGTACGCGAATTCAGCGCCGGCGAATTCCAGATTATGTCTGCCGGCAGCGGCGTTTATCACTCGGAGTTTAATCCAAGCGACAGTGAACGCCTGCATTTGCTGCAAATCTGGATTATGCCGAACGAGCTCGGTATCACCCCGCGTTATGACCAACGCCGGTTTGCCGAGCAAGAAGGCGGCACCTTGATTTTATCGCCGCACGCCGCACAGCATTCTTTCAAGGTGTATCAGGATATGCTGCTCTGGCGTTACCAATTCGCCGCCGGCAAACGGGAAGAAATCCGCTTAAATACCGACCGCACTTATTGGTTGCAGGTTGTAAAAGGCGAGCTGGACGTAAACGGCGTGGCATTGGCGCATGGCGATGCCGTCGGTGTGCGCGCCGAAGCGCTGCTGACGCTGACCGCACAAAGCGATATTGAGTTTCTGCTGTTTGACTTACGTTAAATCCGGCACCATAACATGCGGCGGAGATCATTTCCGTCGCACAGCAGGTTGGCTTTCAGAACGATATCCACTTGCTTCCCGACCCGAAGCACAACGCGCGTGATTATGCGCCCATCAAATCTATCAGGCCGCTGCCGCAAGATTCATACCGTAAAAGTGCGGTCATTTTTAACAAAGTTTTTACAAAAAAGCCCCGGTTTTCACCGAGGCTTTATTTGATAAACGTAAATTAAGCAATTACTGCTTTTTCTACAACACGAACCAGTGTCCAGGATTTTGTTTTAGAGATCGGACGACATTGACGAATCTCTACCACATCACCCAGTTGTGCTTCGTTGTTTTCATCATGCACATGCAGTTTGGTTGTGCGACGGATAAACTTACCGTAAAGCGGATGTTTAACCTTACGCTCGATAGCGACAACAAAGGATTTTTCCATTTTGTCACTCACAACTTTACCTTGCACTGAACGAATTTTATCAGTCATTACTCACCCGCCTTTTCGGTTAATACAGTTTTCACTTGTGCAATACTACGACGCACTTGTTTTAACTGATGGGTTTGTTGAAGCTGACCGGTGGCTGCTTGCATACGCAATTTGAATTGCTCACCTAACAAGTTAACCAATTCAGCATTCAGCTCTTCAACAGTTTTTGTACGTAGTTCTTGAGCTTTCATTACATCACCGTTTTAGTTACGAATGTGGTCTTGATTGGCAATTTGGCAGCTGCTAATGCAAATGCGCTTCTTGCGATCTCTTCAGACACACCATCCATTTCATAAAGTACTTTACCCGGCTGGATTAAAGCGACCCAGTACTCAACGTTACCTTTACCTTTACCCATACGGACTTCTAATGGTTTTTCAGTAATTGGTTTATCCGGGAAAACACGGATCCAGATTTTACCCTGACGTTTCACTGCACGTGTCATTGCACGACGTGCCGCTTCGATCTGACGAGCGGTTAAACGACCACGGCCAATTGCTTTTAAACCGAAGGTACCGAAGCTCACTTCTGTACCGTTGGCAATACCACGGTTACGACCTTTGTGGACTTTACGGAATTTTGTACGTTTTGGTTGCAACATTTAGCAATTCTCCTTACTTACGACCTTTACCGCGAGGTGCCTTTTTCGGCGCGGCAGGTTGTTGTTCCGGTTGTTGTGCAATTGCAGCCATTCCACCAAGAATTTCACCTTTGAAGATCCATACTTTAACGCCGATAACGCCGTATGTGGTATGAGCTTCAGCAGTGTTATAATCGATGTCCGCACGTAGTGTATGTAACGGCACGCGGCCCTCACGATACCATTCAGAACGTGCAATTTCTGCACCACCTAAACGACCGCTTACCTCAACTTTAATACCTTTCGCACCTAAACGCATAGCGTTTTGTACTGCGCGTTTCATCGCACGGCGGAACATAACACGACGTTCCAGTTGAGAAGCGATACTGTCTGCAACTAATTTTGCATCCAATTCAGGTTTTTTCACTTCCGCAATGTTGATTTGCGCCGGCACGCCTGCGATTGCCGCAACGGCATGACGTAATTTTTCAACATCTTCGCCTTTTTTACCGATAACGATACCCGGGCGAGCGGTGTGAATTGTAACACGAATACTTTTAGCCGGACGTTCAATAGTGATACGTGATACTGAAGCATTCGCTAATTCTTTATTCAAGAATTTACGTACTTTGAAATCGCCGTCTAAGTTAGACGCGAAATCCTGTGTATTCGCAAACCAAGTAGAGCTCCAAGGCTTAACGATGCCTAAGCGAATACCATGTGGATGTACTTTTTGACCCATTGTTATTCCTCTACGATTAACGATCTGACACAACCACGGTAATGTGGCTTGTACGTTTTAAAATACGATCTGCACGACCTTTAGCACGTGGCATTACACGTTTCATGCTCGGACCTTCATCGACAAAGATCTTCGCAACTTTAAGATCATCGATATCTGCACCGTCATTATGCTCGGCATTTGCAATTGCAGACTCAAGTACACTTTTAACCAAAGCTGCCGCTTTTTTGTTGGTATAGGTTAAAATTTCTAAAGCCTGAGCAACTTTTTTGCCACGGATTAAATCCGCAACTAAGCGAGCTTTTTGCGCTGAAGTGCGAGCGTAACGATGTTTAGCAATAGTTTCCATCTTTTACCCCTTACTTCTTAGCTTTCTTATCCGCAGCGTGACCGCGGTAAGTACGAGTCGGTGCAAATTCACCTAATTTATGACCAATCATTTCGTCGGAAACATAAACCGGAACGTGCTGACGACCATTATGGACTGCGATGGTCAATCCAATCATTGAAGGAATGATCATTGAACGACGGGACCAGGTTTTAATTGGTTTTTTATCCCCGCTTTCCACCGCCTTCTCTACCTTCTTCAACAAGTGTAGGTCAAGGAAAGGACCTTTCTTGAGAGAACGTGGCATGGCTTATCCTCTTAGTTAATAAAATTATTTACCACGACGACGTACGATAAATTTATCGGTACGTTTGTTGTGACGAGTTTTCTTACCTTTGGTTTGAACGCCCCAAGGTGTAACCGGATGTTTACCGAAGTTACGGCCTTCACCACCACCATGTGGGTGATCAACCGGGTTCATCGCAGTACCACGAACGGTCGGACGAATACCTCTCCAACGGCTTGCACCTGCTTTACCCAGTACACGAAGCATATGTTCCGAGTTACCGACTTCACCGATGGTGGCAGTACACTCAGCAAGTACTTTACGCATTTCGCCGGAACGAAGACGCAAAGTCACATAATTACCTTCGCGGGCAATGATCTGTACATAGCTTCCTGCAGAACGGGCAATCTGACCGCCTTTGCCGGGTTTTAATTCAACGTTATGTACGGTCGAACCTACCGGAATGTTGCGCATCGGTAACGCATTACCGACTTTAATCGGCGCATTCACACCAGCCTGGATTTGATCGCCGGCGCTCAATCCTTTAGGTGCCAGAATATAACGGCGTTCACCGTCTTTATACAGCACTAAAGCAATATTTGCGGAACGATTCGGATCATATTCAAGACGCTCGACAACCGCCGGAATATCTAACTTGTTACGTTTGAAATCGATTAGACGGTAATGTTGTTTATGCCCGCCACCGATATGACGAGTTGTGATACGTCCTAAATTATTACGACCACCTGTTTTAGATTTGGTTTCTAATAAAGGTGCGTAAGGTTTACCCTTATATAATTCAGGGTTTACGATTTTAACAACGTGACGACGACCAGCGGAGGTCGGCTTACATTTAACGATAGCCATTGTTATCTACTCCTCCGTAATTACTCTGCACCTTCAACAAAGTCAAGAGACTGACCTTCCTGAAGCGTGACATAAGCTTTTTTCCAGTCACTGCGACGACCGACTTTAGCTCCGCGGCGTTTGGTTTTGCCTTTTACTACGACGGTACGTACAGAATCCACTTTCACTTCAAACAGCTGTGCGACTGCATTGGCAATCTCAACTTTATTTGCATCTAAGGCAACTTTGAAAACGATAGTGTTTGACTTCTCAGCGTTATTTGTTGCTTTCTCAGAGACGTGAGGTGCTTTTAACACTTTTAGCAAACGTTCTTGTTGAATCATGCTAACATCTCCTCAATCTGTTTTACAGCATCGACAGTAACAACCACTTTATCAAAAGCGATTAAACTTACCGGATCGATTCCCTGTACATCGCGCACATCCACTTTGTAAAGATTGCGTGCAGCCAAGAATAGGTTTTCATCCAAACCTGCTGTAATGATTAACACGTCTTCCAGTGCTAATTCTTTTAATTTTTGTACTAAAACTTTGGTTTTCGGTGCTTCAACTTCGAATTTTTCCATAACCACCAAACGGTCTTGACGAACTAATTCGGAAAGAATGCTTTTGATTGCACCACGGTACATTTTTTTGTTCACTTTTTGACTGTGATCTTGCGGTTTCGCCGCAAAAGTCACGCCACCGGAACGCCAGATTGGTGATTTGATATCACCGGAACGGGCACGGCCTGTACCTTTTTGACGCCAAGGTTTTTTACCTGAACCAGACACTTCAGCACGAGTTTTTTGCGCACGAGAACCCTGACGCGCACCAGCTGCGTAAGCAACGACAACCTGGTGAATCAACGCTTCGTTAAACTCACGTCCGAAGGTAGTTTCAGAAACAGTTAATGCACGCTGTGCATCTTTAACTTGCAATTCCATCTCTATCTCCCAGACTTATGCTTTAACTGCCGGTTTTACGATAAGATCACTACCTGTTGCGCCCGGAACGGCACCTTTAACAAGCAGCAATTTACGCTCGGCATCGACACGAACAACTTCAAGCGATTGAACGGTAACACGTTCATTACCCAAATGTCCTGCCATTTTTTTACCTTTAAACACACGGCCCGGGGTTTGGTTTTGACCAATAGAACCAAGAACACGATGTGATAAAGAGTTACCGTGAGTCGCATCCTGAGTACGGAAGTTCCAACGCTTAACGCCGCCTTGGAAACCTTTACCTTTGGATGTACCGGTAACATCGACTTTTTTAACATCTGCAAAGATGTCAACATTGATTTCCTGACCTAAAGTGAATTCTTCACCTTCGGTACGGAATTCCCATAAACCGCGACCAGCTTCAACACCTGCTTTCACGAAATGACCTGCTTCAGGCTTAGTTACACGGTTCGCTTTTTTTGAACCTGTAGTAACTTGGACTGCAGTATAGCCATCGTTTTCAAGAGTTTTAACTTGAGTCACACGGTTGGCTTCGATTTCGATAACGGTAACTGGAACAGACACACCGTCTTCAGTGAAGACGCGGGTCATACCAACTTTACGACCGATTAAACCAATCATTGTAATAACCTCTTAATTAACCTAGGCTGATCTGCACGTCAACGCCGGCAGCCAAATCTAAACGCATTAATGCATCAACAGTTTTTTCTGTTGGCTCTACGATATCCACTAAACGTTTGTGGGTGCGAATTTCGTATTGGTCACGTGCGTCTTTGTTCACATGTGGCGAAATCAACACGGTGAAACGTTCTTTACGGGTAGGTAAAGGAATCGGACCACGAACTTGCGCGCCGGTACGTTTAGCTGTTTCTACGATCTCCGCAGTAGATTGATCAATCAAACGATGATCAAACGCTTTTAAGCGGATACGGATTCTTTGGTTCTGCATTAGACCAGAGCTCCAATAAATTTAGCTAATAATAAAACTGACACCATCACCTTTCATACGTCTTATTGAAAGGGAAGTGCAGTTAACCTGTTTATAGTCTCCAGATCGGAAACATTTTTCGTATCGCATCATCGCGACACACGCTCGATAAATGATTACATCAAACGACTCTCATACCGAGAGCTTGTGGATTATACTGGCAATAATCCGATCGTGCAAGCTATTTGTTCAATATTCCCAGTTATCCGGATCAATGCCCAGCTCGCGCATAACCAGTTTCGCCTGCTCGGGAATCTCATCATGCCGGTCTTTCAGCAAATCGGCATCACTCGGTAACGGCTGGCCGGTAAAGGCATGCAAAAAAGCCTCGCACAGTAATTCGCTATTGGTCGCGTGGCGTAAATTACGGATCTGACGCCGGGTTCTTTCATTCGTTAAAATCTCTAACACCTTAATCGGAATCGAAACCGTAATCTTTTTGACCTGCTCGCTTTTCTTACCATGTTCTGCATAAGGGCTAATATATTTGCCGTCCCATTCCGCCATCTTGCCAACCTTCATAAAATAACCTTACTATTTATCGCACATTCTAATGAAAAATAGGCTGAATAACAATCCGGACATCAAGACTGCCGGAACGCCCGCAGGATTTACAGAAATTTACGCAACTTCCCAGCCGAGATCACACTCTAATTGGAGGAAAAGTAACGGAATGGCGTTTCGCACACCATTCGGTGATTTACTTCTTTTTATTTAACAACATTAATCGAGGTTTATTATGTTTAAAAAATTATCGGCTGAATTTTTCGGTACTTTCTGGCTTGTCTTTGGCGGGTGCGGAAGTGCGGTATTAGCGGCGGCCTATCCGGAATTAGGCATCGGCTTTGCCGGCGTTGCGTTGGCATTCGGTCTGACCGTATTAACCATGGCTTATGCCGTCGGGCATATTTCCGGCGGGCATTTTAACCCGGCAGTCACCTTAGGCCTCGTTGCCGGCGGTCGTTTTAACGCCAAAGAGGCGCTGGGTTATATCATTGCGCAAGTTATCGGCGGTATCGTCGGGGCGGCCGTTTTATATGCCATCGCATCAGGCAAAGCCGGATTTGATGTCAGTGCCGGCTTTGCTTCAAATGGCTATGGTGAGCATTCACCAAACGGTTTTTCGCTAAGTGCGGTCATTATTGCAGAAATTATATTAACCGCATTTTTCCTGATTATCATTCACGGCGCAACAGATAAAAACGCACCGGCAGGCTTCGCACCGATTGCGATCGGTTTAGGATTAACCTTAATTCACTTAATCAGTATTCCGGTATCCAATACTTCTGTAAACCCGGCGCGCAGCACGGCAGTGGCGATTTTCCAAGGCGGTTGGGCAGTTGAACAACTGTGGGTATTCTGGGTCGCACCGATTATCGGCGGCATTCTGGGCGGCATGATTTACCGCTCGCTATTACAACAGAAAGCCTAAAAAACAGATAGAGCCGCATCAACATGCGGCTCTGTAACGATATGACAGCAGCGAAACAGCAGTAAACGCTGCATTATTAAATGACGATCACGGCAGCGATTTAATCAATGTTTTCAAATAGGCCGTAAATTTCTCGCCCAACTGCGGATGATGTAAACCGTACTCAACAAAAGCCTGCATATAACCCAGCTTATCGCCGCAATCGAAATTCACCCCGGTCTGATGAAACGCCTCAACCGTTTCTTTTTCAATCAGCATATCAATCGCATCGGTCAACTGAATCTCATCGCCGACACCGACCGGCGTTTTTTCCAGCAAAGGCCAAATGGCGGCGGAAAACACATAACGCCCGACAACCGCCAGATTGGACGGCGCGTTTTCAATACTCGGTTTTTCCACAATACTGTTGATTTTTACACTTTCCCCGGCGCCCAGCTCAGCACCGCCACAATCGACAATACCATAACTATTCACATTATTTTTATCCACCGGTGCGACCATAATCTGACTGGCCTGCGTTTCACGAAAGCGTGCCAACATCGCGCTTAGATTTTCTTTTTTCTGATTCGCACTGAAATCCGCCAGTAATACGTCCGGTAAAATCACCGCAAAAGGTTCATTGCCGACCAACGGGCGTCCGCATAACACCGCATGCCCCAATCCTTTGGCATTCCCTTGGCGGACATGCATGATCGTCACATCTTTCGGACAAATAGAACGCACTTCTTCCAATAGCTGGCGCTTCACCCGTTTTTCTAACATGGTTTCCAACTCAAACGAGGTATCGAAATGGTTTTCGATCGCGTTTTTTGAAGAATGGGTGACCAGCACAATTTCTTTAATGCCGGCAGCGATACATTCATTGACAACATATTGGATCAGCGGTTTATCCACTAAGGTCAGCATTTCTTTCGGAATCGCTTTCGTCGCAGGCAGCATACGCGTGCCCAATCCGGCTACTGGAATAATTGCTTTCATTGGTTTTCCTTATTCTGAATAATAAATAACCGCACTTTCTCCTATCGGATCGGTAAAGTGCGGTGACATTTTATCTTAATTACTGACGTAATAAAGCCAAAATTTCTTCTGTTTTTTCAGTCATTAATTGTTTATCGCCGCGGGTTTCAAGATTTAAACGCACCACCGGTTCAGTGTTGGAACTGCGTAAATTGAAACGCCATTCGGGATATTCAATACTGATGCCGTCAATCTCATCCACCCGAATCGCGTCTTTCTCATAAGCGGCGCGAACGCGGGCAATCGCAGATTTGGCATCGGCCAGTTTACTGTTGATTTCCCCCGGAGACGGATAAGTATCAATACTGTCGCCGACCAGTTGTCCCAGCGTCTGGCCGGTTGTGCAGACCAATTCCATCACCAACAACCAAGGGATCATGCCACTGTCGCAATAGAAGAAATCGCGGAAATAATGATGCGCACTCATTTCGCCGCCGTAGATAGCATCGACCGCGCGCATTTTCTCTTTAATGAACGAATGTCCGGACTTCGACATCACCGCTTCGCCGCCGTTTTCTTCCACCAGTTTAATCGTGTTCCAAATCAGACGCGGATCATAAATGATTTTCGCCCCTTTGTTTTTCTGTAAAAACGCCCGTCCGAGCAGCCCGACGATATAATAGCCTTCAATAAAGCCGCCGTGTTCATCAAACAGGAAACAACGGTCAAAATCGCCGTCAAAGGCAATCCCCATATCCGCGTTGTTAGCCAGTACCGCATCAATGGTATCCTGACGGTTTTCATGCAGCAGCGGGTTAGGAATACCGTTCGGGAACGTGCCGTCCGGATTATTGTGCACCTTAACGAATTCCACCGGTACGCGTTTTGCTTTAAATTGTGCTTCAATGGCGTCAATCACATGACCGGCCGCGCCGTTTCCGGCATTGATCACCAGTTTCATCGGTTTCAGATTATCCAAATTAATATAGGACAACAGATGTTCGACATAATCGCCCAAGACCGAAAGCTGTTTATACTCGCCGCGCTGCGTAACCGGCGGGAAGTTATTTTCTTCAGCCAAACGCTGAATATCCGCCAGGCCGGTATCCGCGCTAATCGGGCGCGATCCCTCGCGGACTAATTTCAGCCCGTTATAATCCATCGGATTATGACTTGCCGTGACTTCAATCCCGCCGTCCGCTTTTAAAAACGATGTCGCAAAATACACTTCTTCCGTGCCGGTTTCACCGAGATCAATCACGTTAACGCCGGAATCCAGCAAGCCGTTGGTCACCGCGCTTTTCAGCTCTTTACTGGTCAGGCGGACATCACCGCCGACCACAATGGTCTTCGGTTTTAAAAACTGCCCGAACGCACGTCCGATCCGATAAACAATATCCGCATTCAGTTCATCGCCTAAGCGACCGCGGATATCATAAGCTTTAAAGCAAGTCAATTTACTCATAACTTCTCCATTTCTTACCAATTACAAAGCTCGTTAAGATTGCTGTTCATCCTGCGCTTCTTTAATGCGTTGGTAGATTTCTTCCCTATGAACAGAAACATCTTTCGGCGCCTTTACGCCAATTTTCACTTGGTTACCACGAATATTCAGTATCGTGATGGAAACGTCATCGCCAATGAGCAAGCTCTCGCCAACTTTTCTGGTTAAGATCAGCATATAACCTCCTCATTTGATCATTTGATGCGATATCCTATCGTTAACCCAACATCCTTATTTTACACACATAGCGCAACCCACATTATCGTAACGCATTTCATCTGAGTGCGTTATCAATAAAACTCAAAGTTGTGAGTTACGGCACAAAATTTCCGCCTATAAATTCAGCTGCAGCCATTCGCGACAAACCGACAATGCCTTCGCCACGTTTTCCGGCTGTGAACCGCCGGCCATTGCCATATCAGGACGGCCGCCGCCTTTTCCACCGACCTGACGCGCCATTAAATTTACCAGCTCGCCGGCTTTCACTTTCGCGGTTAAATCCGCGGTGACACCGACGATCAGATTGACTTTATTCTCCGCCACCGAAGCGAACACAATCACCGCCGAACCGAGCTGGTTTTTCACATCATCAACCATCACGCGCAAGGATTTACCGTCAATGCCGTCAAGTTGTTGTAACACAACGGAAACGCCATTAATTTTCACCGCACTTTTGGCCAGATCCGAGCCGGCCTGCACGGCCGCTTTCTGTTTTAATTGCTGCAATTCTTTTTCGGTTTTCTTGGCTTTATCCTGCAATTGCTGAATTTTCTCCGCAATCGAATTGACATCCGATTTCAGCAAGTCCGCACTCTGGGTTAATAATGTTTGCTGGGCATGCAGCCAGGTAATGGCATTTTCCCCGCTGACGGCCTCAATCCGGCGAACGCCTGCGGCAATCGCCGCTTCACTGATGATTTTACACAAGCCGATATCACCGGTGCGTTTCACATGAATACCGCCGCAAAGTTCAATAGAAAAATCGCCCATGGTCAGAACGCGCACTTTTTCCGCATATTTCTCACCGAACAACGCCATTGCGCCCTGCGCTTTCGCCGCCTCCAAATCCATTATCGCCGTTTGCACCGCATGATTGGCGCGAATTTCCCGGTTCACAATGCGTTCCACTTCAAACAATTGATCTTTGCTGATCGCTTCAGGATGAGTAAAGTCAAAGCGCAGCGCAGTATCGGAAACCAGCGATCCGCGTTGCGCCACATGCGCGCCCAGTACCTGACGTAACGCGGCATGCAGCAAATGCGTCGCCGAGTGATTTAACGCAATCCGGCGACGGCGCGCCGCATCCACAACGGCATTCACCGATTGCCCGACAGACAGTGACCCTTGCGTTAACTGCCCGATATGCCCGAAAACCTGACCATATTTTTGCGTATCGTTAACGGTGAAAGTAAAATTTTGCCCTTCCAGCCGACCGCTGTCGCCGATTTGCCCGCCGGATTCCGCATAAAACGGCGTATTTTCTAAAATAACGACCGCACTTTGACCGGCGTTGATGCTTTGCACCGATTTTCCGTCATGGAAAAGTGCGGTGATTTTTGCCAGACTTTCCGAATCTTCATAGCCTTCAAACTTCGTCGCACCGTCCACCCGAATAATATTATTATAATCAACGCCGAACTGGCTTGCCGATTGCGCACGCGTACGCTGCGCTTCCATTTCGCGGTCAAATCCCGCCTCATCAATGGCAATATTGCGTTCACGACAAACATCCGCCGTCAAATCCAGCGGAAAGCCGTAAGTATCATATAATTTGAACGCCACCTCACCGGACAACATATTATTTTCGACCTTAGCCAACGCCTCATCCAGCAATGTCAGCCCGCGTTCCAGCGTACGGGCGAACTGTTCTTCTTCCTGACGCAGCAATCTTTCGACATCGGCCTGTTTGTCTTTCACATCCTGACCGGCCTCTGCCATCACCGCAATTAAGGTCGGCACCAATTTATAAAAGAAGGTGTCTTTCGCCCCCAATAAATGCCCGTGACGTACCGCACGGCGAATAATCCGGCGCAAAACATAGCCGCGCCCTTCGTTAGACGGAATCACGCCGTCGGCGATTAAATAGGCGCATGAACGGATATGATCGGCAATCACACGCAGCGATTTGTTGGTCAGATCGCGTTCTCCGGTCAGCTCCGCAACCTTCGCGATTAATTTTTGGAAAATATCAATATCGTAATTGGAATTCACATGCTGCAACACCGCGGCAATGCGCTCCAGCCCCATGCCCGTATCGACCGACGGTTTAGGCAGTTTTTCCATGGTGCCGTCCGCCTGACGGTTAAACTGCATAAACACAATGTTCCAAATTTCAATATAACGATCGCCGTCTTCTTCCGCCGATCCCGGTGGGCCGCCCCAGATATGTTCGCCGTGATCATAAAAAATTTCCGTACACGGACCGCACGGCCCGGTATCGCCCATTTGCCAGAAATTATCCGAGGCATAAGGCGCGCCTTTATTGTCACCGATGCGAATAATCCGCTCAGCCGGAATGCCGACCTGATTATGCCAGATATCATAGGCCTCATCGTCTGCCTGATATACGGTTACCCACAGTTTTTCTTGCGGTAAACCCAGCCATTGCGGTGAAGTCAGAAATTCCCAGCCGAATCGAATCGCATCCTGCTTAAAATAATCCCCGAAACTGAAATTACCCAACATTTCAAAAAAAGTATGATGCCGGGCGGTATAACCCACATTTTCCAAATCGTTATGCTTGCCGCCGGCCCGAACGCAACGTTGCGCCGTCGTTGCCCGCGAATACGGACGCTTATCCACACCGAGGAATACGTCTTTAAATTGGTTCATTCCCGCATTAGTAAATAATAAAGTCGGATCGTTTTCCGGCACAAGCGAGCTGCTTGCCACGATCTGATGCCCTTTACTGTGAAAAAAATCAAGGAAAGATTTTCTGATTTCTGCCGTTGTTTTCATTAATAAGCCTTGTATTCTCTGATCAATCTTCTACATAAATGCGCTTATTGTTACATATTTTTGAAATTTAGAAAAAGTATTTTTATTGTTCGCCGCGCCGCAGGAAAGGGAGATCAGGGCGTTCAAATAAAAAGGCTAAATTCCTTTATATGGTGAATTTAGCCCTGAATAAACGTAGCTGAGGTTTAGAAACTATTCTTCCCGCAACGGCACAACCAACATATCCACAGTAATATTATTCATTACCTGACGGGTGGAAGACATTAACTTGCTCCAGAAATCCTGATGATGGCCCGTTACTAACAGATCCACATCATATTGTTCTATCGCATCGGATAATACCTGCCCCAAATCGCCGCTGCCGCTTAATTTTTCCGACACCGGATAGCTGCAATGTTCGGCAAGCTGCACCAATGCCTGCTGCGTTTCGGTAGAAATCCGATCCTGCATGGAGGACATATTAACGTCAATTAATCCGGTATAAAGATCAGAAAAATTCACGTCAACATGAATAATGGACAACTTAGCGTCGTGTCTTTTCGCCACACCGGCGGCTTTTTCTAATAAAAACGGACTTTCGTCAGAAAGATCTATTGCCACTAATATGTGTTTGTACATAATTGACTCCTTATCTGATCCGGGATTAATTAATTTATTTTGGAGTTATAGTAGCATCAGTAAAATAAAAAAAATATGCTCTCGATCACGTTTTAGAAAAAACTTTTCTTTTTTACCGCACATGCCAACTCAAAGATTATGTTATGATTAATTTCACCATTCCAATGAGTTACAGGATAAAAAATGCGCTATTCTATTCAGGATTTTGTTCACTTAATTGCCAAATTACGCGATCCAAATGGAGGATGTCCTTGGGATCTGAAACAAAACTATCACACGATGATTCCCTGCCTAATCGAAGAAAGTTGTGAAGTTATCGATGCCATTGAACAGAAAAACTACCGTGATCTAAAAGAAGAACTCGGCGATCTGTTATTACAGGTCGTTTTCCTGAGCCAACTGGCAACGGAAGAAAAACAGTTCACATTCGATGATGTCGTGCAGGACATATCGCAAAAAATTATTCGTCGTCACCCTCATGTGTTCGGCGACAGCAGCGCGGCTAATGAACAGGAAGCGCTATCCAATTGGAACCAGGTTAAAGCCGCAGAACATAAAGAAAAAGGCCGTCATTCAATTCTGGATAACGTACCGACTTCATTTCCTGCGCTGATGAGGGCGGAAAAACTGCAAAAACGCTGCGCCAAAGTCGGCTTTGATTGGGAGAATATCGCACAAGTCTTCGCAAAAGTGGAAGAAGAGCTGGAAGAAACCCGTCAGGAATGGCAACAAACGGAGCAAAAGCAGGCCAAAATCAACGAAGAAATCGGCGATCTGCTGTTTGCCGCAGTTAACTTAAGCCGTCATTTACATTGCTCCGCCGAAGAAAGTTTACGCCAAGCCAATTTAAAATTCGAACGTCGCTTTCGCGCGGTAGAGGAAAAGTTAAAGCACCAAGGCAAAAAGATAGAAACGGCATCTTTAATCGAAATGGATCTGTTATGGGATGAAGTAAAAAAAGAAGAAAAAATTGAGTGATAAAATTCTCCCAAAACCCACCGCACTTTATCTTTATCTTTGGTTGACCTAAAAGTGCGGTGATTTTTTGCCGGTTTTCCCCAAAACAAAAAAACCACCTGCCCTCGGCAAGTGGTCTCTTCTCTAATTAAAACCCGGCGGTGTCCTACTCTCACATGGGGAGGCCCCACACTACCATCGGCGTTACAGCGTTTCACTTCTAAGTTCGGCATGGGGTTAGGTGGGCCCACTGCACTATCGCCGCCGGAATATTCCGTTATGATATTCGTCTTCTGTCTTCTTCTTTA
>Ga0129306_1000344_pt1 | contig 77894 bp, 25 predicted proteins | sample P827metagenome_FD_94438 | JGI IMG/M metagenome (GOLD analysis project Ga0129306, IMG submission 94438) | Capybara group fecal microbial communities from Wisconsin, USA - P827 metagenome | ecosystem: Host-associated > Mammals > Digestive system > Large intestine > Fecal | place: USA: Wisconsin... | reverse complement strand
CTTTCTCCTTTTTAATGTGATGTGGTAATCAACATTTTAAGGTTTAAGAGCCTCTTTTTATATGCCTAAAAGCGGAAATTTCTCGCCGGCATTTTCAGGAAGTTTATCACCGGCAGCGACAATATCTTCGAAAAAGGACTTGGTAAATACAAATTCGAGAATATATGTATTGATAACAACAACCAAATCATTAAACTCAATGACAGGGCATATAAACTCTTTTTTATTGCCAAAAACTATGATAAAATACTTAATGAAAAGCAAAAAGCCTTTTTAGAACTTGTTACTAACAATAAAAGTATTAATAGTTTTACAAATAGAATCAAAGAACTTGTTGAAAAGGCAAAACAGAACACGCAGTGGAGGAAACAGTTTATGGATTTTGAACATTACATGTCTCTTTCATTCAGACAAGGCAAAGAAGAAGGCGAACAAATTGGTGCACAAAAGAAAGCCATTGAAAACGCTCGAAAACTTCTGGCTGACGGGAAATACACTGCTGAAGAAATATCTGAATTATTTCAGATTCCTGTTGAAGCTTTTACTGACAAAGTAAATTGAATTATTAACGGAAACTGTGTCATAACAACAAGGCGATAAACAAAAGCACTTGCAGGAATGCAAGTGCTTTTGTTGTTTAACTAGAACAGCAATTCTGCCTGCTCAAGTTTCGAAGCAGTATAACCTACAACTATGTTTCCGGTATAACCTGTACCTTTTGTTTCTGTGTATGTATTATCTTGCTTTGGAGCATTTGCAGAAACTACTACTACAGTTTCCCATTTTCCTGTGTAGCCATCATCATTAGCACCAGCCTGGATGTCTGCAACAGGTGTAAGTGGCCATGATGTACGGAGTGAATACTTTGTACCTCCGTAAGAAATTGAGTAGCTGGTAATTACAGGGCGAACATCATTTGTTCCAAACTGTCTGAGAGTAATACTATTGTACATACCATTTGTAAAGAGAGTATCTACAAGAACTTTCTTTGAAACTGTAAGTCCTGTTATGGCACCAGAATTACCGGCAGGTGTGAGCATTGCATACTTCAGATATGAACCTGTGGAATCATAGTATGCCAGATGAACATTACCGCTTCCATCTGTTTTCATTGATACATACTGTCCAGCTGCATCAGGATTAATTTCTACGGCTGTTGCCCAAGTATTTGTCCAATGACCATAGTAACCTGAAGCAGGATCATTAAGATATCTAATTTTGAGGCCTCCAGCCACTTCATCATAATACGCAATATACACAACGTTCTTAACTGAATCATAAGCCATATCAAAATAATTTGAGTCTGCACCAGATTTAGCTGTTGTTATTTCTTCACGACCGGCAGGGGTATCAAGACCGACAGATGTATAACCATATGTTGCATTATACGCATATGTTTCCTCAACAAATCTAGACATATCGGTATATGAAGCATCAGTTTGACGTTGCTCTTTAGAAGTTATGCCAGTACCTTCGTGGAATCTCCAGAAAACAATTGAACGGGATTCATCAGCCTTATCAAAGTATGCAACCATATTCAATGTATCTGTATTATTACCACTTACAATAAGTTTTAAATTTTCATACCGTTTCATGACAGCATTATTGTAAGAATAGGCTTGTGTATTAGAACCAAACGAAAGGTTTCCAAGGCCTAAATGAGGATAAGCTAAATTTACCCTATTACGATTCCAGGCTGTTGCGGCACCCATGTTTTGGAAACCTTTAGCCCATTGAACAGAACCGTAAGCGACATAATCTGTTGATCCACTTGCCCAGTTCATGTTATGGAGGAAAATCCAAGAAGGTGAACCACTGCTATTGTAAGCAAAGTTACCTCCATAAATAGCACCTGCCCATGATGTTGTCAATTGTGTATTATCTGCATATAAGTATTGATTGTTATTGGCATAATACCATTTCATTGCACCTGTCTTCGCTCCTTGGTTATTAATTACCGGCTTCATAACCGCTTCTGTTCCACTGTAGGCCGTCGTTGTCGTATTCCACATGTAGATATTACGATTATCCGTGAGGTTTGGTGCATATTGAGCTGGTTCTTTGTTGTATTCCTTAGTATCATTATTTACGTTGTTCAAGGATTCAATATTTACACTATTAACAGTCTTTCTAACCTTTACAGTTCCAGACTTAGTAAGAGTACTCTTTGCAACTGTAAGGTCAGTTCCATCGGTAGTTGTTATTTGTGTATCACCAAGATAAACCTTTGCACCATTAAGGTTATAACCTGATATTGTTACATTTGCATTAGTCGTGTCGCCTTTTCTTGCAACAAAAGCACCACTAGCAGAACGGCGGAGGAACTTTTTGGTACCTGCATCCATATCACCGGTTGAAATGTCGGTAATATATGGAACAACATCGATTGTACGAGTATATATTCCAGAACTGTTTGCATCAGCTCCGGCATTTTCAGCATCATCATATGCGAGAACCTTAATACCAACATTTGTCTGTACAACATTAGAAAGCTTTGCCGAATCCCAAAGGAGCTGCCAGTCTACAGAATGTCCATCGTCAATATCGAATGAGTTGGTATTGGTAAGAACTGTAAATACAAAACCGTTGTCGGCAAGAGAACCTACAGGCGCAAAGTCTGCAGTTCCGGCTGCATTCTTCCAGGCTTTGCTGCTCTTATCGTAAGAAGCAACCTTGTAATATGTAACCTCATCTACAGTTACTGTTGGTAATTCAACTCCTGCAAACTTAATAGTTCCCGTTGTTGTTGTACCTGTCATTCCCGGAATACTAATATAAAGAGAAGTAAGTACTCTGTTATCAGAAGCGGTTCCTTCTACTTTTATCTTACCAGAAACCTTGTCATCGCGGTCGTGTTCTGCATCTGTTGCGTTCGTAGACTTAAAGGTATCGGCAGGTAATTCTGTACCCAATTCAATATGTCCTTCCAAATCCGCAACGGACTTAACCTGATTAGCAGCCTTTGAAGTATAAACTGAGTTATCTGTGAGGCTGTTCCAGTAGAAGTCGTCAATTGTTACAGCAGGAGGAAGCTTATCGCGTACCTGGAGGTTTATACCTGTAATATTAATGCTGACTTTATTTGAAGCAGTTGAATCTGTTGCAAATGGAGTCTTTCCATCCGTGCTATCAAAAATCTCGTAGTTGATATTGAAATCTGTATCGTTATCAGTAGAGTTTTCAATTAACCAGGCAATATCATGAGAGATTGTTCCTGTTTGGGTTGTTAATGCTGTTGCATTCTGAGCAATGTAATCATTTGCATTATTAAAGTCGGCATCGTCGTAGTCATTATTTCCAGACATCAGTTCATTACCAGTACCCTGAACTTTTTGCCAGGTTGTTGTCTTCTTTGTCTGCCACTGATAGAACAAATCGCCGTTACCACCAACAATTTCTGGAGTTACAGACATTTTTCCTTTTACAGTAATTCCAGAAATATTTATTGCGGTTGAAGCATTTGTATAAACTCCTGGCCTTTCTGTTAATCCTTCCGGATAATAATTTGTAATTTCATTAGCATCCTGAGTAATGTTTCCATCCTGGTTAATATCTACACCAAGCGCAACACTTACCAGACGAGGCTTATTATTTTCTACAGAAGCACCAGTTACTACATCATGCTTAAAGTTACCAGCTTTATCGAATACTACATAATGAATATCTACATCACCATCAGGAATGTTCTTTGAGTTCACGTAAAGTTCCCAGGTCCATGACTTTGTGTCATCCTTATGGAGATTTTCAATTATCTTATCGCCATCGTCATAAACATACTTGTCGCAATAACCATAACCAAAGCCTGTATCTGATTTATAAGCTGAGTTTGGTGTATCGTTTTCTGTATCTTTACTTTCAGGGTCTGTATTATCAACTACATTTGCAACTGCAAAGTAAACTGTAGTATTGGTTGAGTCACCTGGTTCATTTTCAAGAACAACTGTACTTCCACTTACAGAATCAATTCTATAAACTACACCCTTTACCTTTGCAAGACCACCGACATGTACATAGCTTGCGGCATTTTCTGAAAGGGTAAGAGTCGTTGAAGAAATAGAAGTTGCTGTAGCAGAACCCCAGTAAAGGCCATCATCAGAATTCAGATTTATTCCACTTCCTGTTATCAGCTTAGAAACATCGCTTCCACCTGCTGGAGTAAATCCTCTCTTATACATTGGGTCGAATACGTAAGTAGTCTCTCCTATTGTTCGTGTAAAGAATACAGCAATGCGTTCCACACCTGTATCACCATCATTAGATTCGTAGGCAGCAGAACTAAGGCTGTAATAACCTTGAGAATTCTTTACAGTCTTATCAATCTTAAATGATTCTGATGTATGTGAAGCAACTGTTGGAGGTAAATTGTCATAGCGTATAATAAAGTCTTTAGGGCTTTGAAGAGCATTCGAGTCCTTATCTTCTGTAGCTGTAATTTTGAATGATTTTTCACCTGTTCCTGTTGTTGCACCTACCTTAATCTTGAAATTGTAATTATAATAAGTATATTCCACACCAGTAGTTTCATTTTTTACCTTATTTTCAACCGGTGTAAACTGGTAGTTACCTGTAGTCAATGACTGTCCCGAAGTAGTTATATACTTTGTTTCTACTTCTTTACCTTCTGCATTTTTTTCAGTTACAGAAATAATTCTAATACCAGGAACATCATCTTTAATAGTTCCGACAAGCCACCATTCTCCCTTAACATTCATACCTTCCTTGTAAGCTTGTTCTGAACCTGACTCGGTAATAAGTTTAAGTGAATCCTGTACAAAGTATGGATTGTCTTTATCTACGATAAATGTACGTGCAACAGGGGAACTTTCAAGAATTGAAGTACCATTTCCGTTGTCATCATCTGTAGCAGAAACCCACATTGTAACAGTATTATTCTTATCGCCACTAGGTATAAGTTCGCCATCAGCATTGATGTTCTGATTCCATGAACCACCGGTAACTTTTGCCATGATTGCAATATCACTGATATTTGATTCGGAAGGCGTGATATTAACTTCACCTTCGCCTGTTCCAATCTTTTTGTTAGTACTTATTTGTCCAAAAACATAACCAGAATGAGTTGCGGCCGCAAGAATGTCGTAATCATCTTTTGTCCACTTGCCATCACCATTTACATCAAGCTTAATCCATGCAAACTTTGCTTCAACATTATCGTTTGCAGTACCCATAAGACGGATTGTACCACCAAGCTTAACGCCATTTTCATTTGGATATGAAACAACAACATTTGGTCTGTTACCCTGAGGGTCTACTACAACAGTTGCATAATCATAAGAAATGTTTCCACATACATCCTCTGCCTTTATCCAAACATAAACAGGAGTTAAGTCTTTATAAGTATTATTTTTTAAGGCTTCTGATGTTGTGTAACCTGTTGTTACAAGATACTGTCTGAACAAATCAGTATGAGTTGTTGTATCGCTTGTAGTTCCATCAAAGTAAATATTGTAAGCCAAAGATGCAAATTTATCCTGTTTCCATAAAGTAGAATCTTTAGCTGGCTGCAGTGAAGAAGGCAGTTGTCCGGTAGCCGCAGCTTTAGTTACAGCAAAATAAATCTTAGGATTTACAACTTCGCCTTCTACAGTTCCACTTACAACAGCTGTGCTCGAAACAGAATCTGGTGCCGAAATCTTAAGAACTGGTGCAGCATTATCAATTGTACGGCTCAAAGATTTTTGAGTTTCCATTTCTGCCTTGTCTTTGGCTGTTACAGTAAGAGTCATTGTGCCAGAGAATGGCTTTTCAGTATCGTCTTTCTTTGCTGTACTAAAGTTTGTTACAGTAATTATGAATTCATTATCTCCGCTGCCTTTAGCTACTGTACAGGCATTAGCAGGGCACTGCAATTCATACTCATCATCACCAACAGTCATTGTGCCACTAAACTCTGCGGAAATTCCACTTGTATCTGTAGTTCCATAAAGGCCACTTGTATCGGAAGCAGTGACCTTTAAATAAAGAGTATCATTGTCACCACCAAAATACAAATCTGATTTATTGATATCCTCGTACCAGGTAGAATTATCAAGGCTTATAGCATTAATAATGAGACTTGGATTAGTTGTATCAAGACAGATTGGAATTAATGTATTTCCATTTGCCTTTGTATTTCCAAACTTATTTGGTGTTGGATTTGGAACCTGTTCTGTAGCTTCCGGAGCATCTTCAATTATTGGAGTTTCAAGAATATCTTCATCAGAACTTGAAGAAGTAATTGCTGCAGAAGTAAAGCTTGTTCCAGTTGGCTTAAGTATTCCGTCATTAGAATCAACAAACTGACCTTTATCTTTTACTTCAAACTTAAGAATATAAGAATCATCTTTAGGAAGTTTTACATTCCATGAACCACCGGAATATGAAGCTTTTGCATCAGAGAAGTCTGTGTCTTTTGAACCTTTTTTGTAAATCTTAAAGGTGCTTATTCCATCATCATCATTAACAGAACCATATATTGTAGATGAACCCTTTACCCAAATCTCATTATTATTCTTCTTCGTAAAGTCTACACCTGAACCTATTGTAATAACAGGACGATCACCATGTTGATTTATTTTATATGTTATTGAACTATCATCACATTCGTTTCCTGCAATATCTTCAGCTTTTACAGTGAAAGTAACTGTATTTCCTGCAGTATTGAATGTAGAATCAAGATCCAATGTATTTACATTTGCGCTCCAAATATCACCTTCAAATGTGAGTGAATTACCAGTAGCTCCCTTCTCATAAATATATTGCTTTGTATTATCTCCACATTCTGCAGTAAGAGTAATTTTCACAACCTCATTTATATCAGTTGCTTTACCCTTGACTTCAATAGTCTTATTAATTTCTGCATTTTCTTCTGGAGATGTAAACTCAACAGTTGGAGGAAGTGTATCTTTTGTTACAGAAAGGATTCTTTCCTTTATCGTATTTCCAGCATTATCTGTAATTTCTACATATATTACATTTGGATTTGTAGAAGAATAGTTATTTGTTCCATTACCAGTTGTCTCTACTTCTATAATCCAATAATTTCCAGACTTTTTTCCAGCAATAGTCTGTGAGCCAAAGAAGTATGTTACCGAAGCAACTCCAGAATTATTAGCTGCAGTTTCATCTGCTGCATCTGAAGCTTCAATCTGCAACTGATAGCCGTTTGAAGCATTTATGAGAAGTTCAGAAACTGCTGCAAAGTCACCATTCAGATACTTAACCTTTGAAGTGCTAAGAGTTGGTGCTTTTGTATCTATGTAGGCTGTTAATGTGCCTGCAATTTCTTCATTTCCAGCAACATCTGTTACCTTAACACGGATTGAGTTTTCTCCTTGAGAAATACAGTTTACAGTTGCAGTATAAGTAGTTTTAGAACCAGACATTGGGTACCATTTAGCACTGTCACCAGTTTCAGTTGTATATTCTACCTTTGAAATTCCTGTGCCACCATCATCTTTTACATTTTCCAGTTTGATATTGATGAATGATGTGTTGTACCAGGTTTTAGCATCTGTGCCTGTTCCAACTTCTTTTCCTGTTGATGTTATAGATGGAGTTCCACAAGTTGGAGCAACTGTATCTACAATCACAGTACGAGTAAGCTGTTTTTCTTTGCCTGAAATATCTTTTGCGATGATTGTGAATTCGTTGGTTCCGTCAGCAACGTAATTGTCTGCGCTGCTGTTAGCTGAGCCTACTACAAATGTTGCAGTCCAGTTATTTGCAGTTGGCTCAGAGGTTGTCGGATTAATTGTAATATTTGAATCAGTTCCAGAACCCCATGTCTTGTTACCACACTTAATAGTAAGGCTTGCAATTGCATTTGAATCCCATACTTTTCCGCCGAGTGTAAAGCCTGTATTTGTTGTTTTTCCGGCTGAACCAATTCCAGTTTCATCGAGGTTTGGATTTGCCTTATCGAAATAGAATGAAACGTATTTTGAAGTTGAGCGTCCACCATAGGTTCCATTCTTCTTTTCTGTTGCAGTAACTTTGAGAGTGAGTGAACCTTCTGCAGTTCCAAGAGGCATTCCTGTTGATGTTTTTATGTACCACTGTTCACCCTTGATTTCAACAGGGAAGTTAGTTGATGTTACCTGTTTTTCGTTTGATGTCACAATAGTTGCAGTTGCTTCATTTGCTGAAGTAACTACTCCACTGTAGAGTTTATATTCAACTTTATCGATTCCATATCCGTCATCGCTTACGGTTCCCTTGATTACTTTTTCAGCTGTTTCAACAGGTTCATCAGCAACAGGAGCTGTAATTTCAAGTTCTGGAGCTTTAATATCATAGTAGAGAATGAAATTCTTTGTTGTTGTCTTTCCTGCAATATCTGTAGCTATAAGTTCTACTTCAACAGCTTCATCTGATTTCAATTTTCCATCAGTAGTACCCTTTGCAATAGTTGCTGTCCATGCAGTACCACTTGCAGGTGTAATTGTTGTTTCTACGTTATCTACTTTGAGAACAAGAGAAGTAAGTGCATTTGTATCTGAAACTGTACCACTAAGAACATAACCGTTAGTTCCAACTTCAGATGAAATTACATTTCGCTTTCCTTCCTGAATTGTTGATGGAATTGTTAATGTTGGCGCAGCCATATCAACCTTGAAGGTTCTCTTAACAGGTGTTGTATTAACGTTTCCAGATTTGTCTGTTGCCTTTACATAGAGATACCATGTACCTTCACAGAGTTCAGTTACCTTTTCTGAAGTTCTTGTTTCTGTTGTGCCTCCAATCAAAGGCATCTCTATGCTCTTGTCACCGCCTGCGAATTCTATTGTTTCCCATTCTGTAGCGGCAGGTGAAGTTGAATTCTTTGAGAATGCATACTGCAAGCTTGTTACACCTACGCCGCTTCCATCACTTGCATTTACACTGAATGAATAGTTTTCACCATTAAGAGCATTCTTTCCATCTGTAATATCTGCAGCTGGAGTTTTAATCTGTACAGTTGGTGCAGTGTCATCAATTGTAATATCAAAAATCTTAATTCCACTTGTAGGATTTGTTGTTCTGTTATCTCCAGTTACAACAAAAGCCCCACTTGCTGATGGTGTAAATACAGCCTTCCATGATCTAATTGTTGTTTCGTTTCCGCTAATTTCATCTGATTCAATTGTATAAGAATCATCTGATGGTGCACTTGTTCCAATTGCAGTTGTAGAATAATTTACTGTTGGAGTAAGTGATGCTGAACCAAGTTTGAATGCAAGTGCTTTTACACCGCTCTGTTCATCTTTATAATTTCCGTATACGGTAATCTGCGTGTTACTCTGAAGATATACAGGACTAGTGATTGACTGAGCAGCACCAGTTCCCTTCTTAAAGTAAAGTGCTGAAAGTTCTGGTGCACTTGTATCGATATTAACTGAAGCAGTTGCCTCTTCAGAAACGTTTCCTGCGACATCTGTTGCCTTAATATTGAATGTCTTTGCTCCGTCTCCAGTGAAGCGGATTGTTCCCTGATACTTATTATTTATGAATGACAATGGGGTCCAAGTTCCATCTTCTGCCTGATATTCAACTTTTGAGATTCCTGAAAGTCCGTTTTCTGTAACTGCTACAGTTACCTCAATATTTGAAGTTTTATACCAAGTTGCAGTTCCAACTGCTGTTCCTGTTGTTGTAACTGTAATGTCGCCGACTGTAGGCTCCTGTGTATCTACAGTTACAGTACGAGTAAGCTGTTTTGTCTTGCCAGTAATATCTGTTGCAATGATTGTAAACTCATTTGCTCCATCTTCTACGTAATTGTTTGCACTGCTGTTAGCTGTGCCTACCACAAATTCCTGAGACCAGTTTTCTGTAGTTGGATTGAGTGTAACAGATTTATCTGTCTCACCAACTTTCCAATTAATTGTTACAGATTGAAGAGCATTCGAGTCAGAAGCTGTACCACTAAGAGAGAATGTGGTATTTGTAGTCTTTCCTGTTGTACCTATTCCAGTTTCTTCGAGATTTGGATTTGCCTTATCGAAATAGAATGGAACATATTTTGATGTTGAACGTCCGCCGTATGTACCATTCGTTTTTTCTGTTGCAGTAACTTTAAGGGTTAACTGGCCTTCTGTAGTACCAAGAGGCATTCCGTTTGTTGAATCTTTGATGTACCACTGTTCGCCTTTTCTTTCGAGCTGGAAGTTTTCAGATGTTACATCTTTATCCTCTGATGTAACAACAGTTGCAGTTGATTCATTATCTGAAGTAACTACTCCACTGAAGAGTTTATATTCAACCTTGTCGATTCCATATCCGTCATCACTTGAAGTTCCCTTGATTACTTTTCCAAGTGTTGCAACCGGTTCATTAAGAACTGGAGCTGTAATTTCAAGTTCTGGATTCTTAGTATCGTTGTAAAGTGTAAACTTCTTTGTTGTAGTTTTACCGGCAATATCAGTTGCTGTAAGTTCTACTTCAACTGATTCATCTGATTTTAATTGTCCATCTGAAAGAGTTGTTGACCAAACAGTTGTTCCACTTGAAGGTGTAATTGTTGAACTTTCTCCATCAACCTTGAGTACAAGAGAGGCAAGTTCATTTGAATCAGAAACAGTTCCGCTAAGGGCATAGCCTGTACTTCCAACCGTAATTACATTTCTGCTTCCTTCGTTCAAGGCTTGTGTTACAGAAAGAACCGGTGCTGCCTTATCAATTGAGAATGTTCTTGTAGATACTGTTGATGCATTTCCAGACTTATCTTTAGCCCAAGAGTGCAGATACCAGGTACCTTCGCAGAGCTTTGTCTTTTTGACACTTGTCTGCGCATCTTTATTATCCTCTAAGTCCATTTCAATAATTTTATCACCATCGGTAAAGGCTCCCCCATCCCATGCTGATTCATTATTAGTTTCTGGAACAGTTGAACTTGTTGAGAACAAATAATAAAGGTTAGAAACACCTACTCCACTTCCATCATTTGCATTGATTCTGAATGAATATGTATCTGCATCCAGCGAATTCTTTGGATCAGTTATATTTACACCAGGATTTCTGATTTCTACAGAAGGTCCGGTTATATCACGATGTACTTTAATGATTACATCATCTGCCTTATTACCAGCCTTATCTTCTACCTTTATTGTGTATGTAAATAAACCATCTGAAACGCTTGAAGGAACAATTGTAAATGCCTTTGCAGAACTTGAAGTTATAGTCAGTGCCTGAGTTGTACTATTTCTGTCTGTACCTGTTACTTCATAAAGCTTTCCAGCTGAAGTACCTGGTTTAATATAAGAATAATCAAAGTTGATATCATCTACAGATACAACGATAGAATAGTTGCCCTTTGCATAATAAGTAAGTCCGTTCGAAAGTGGACCCACATTATTTCCTGTTGAATCATTAAGTCCTGTTGATGAAACAGTAACTTTTGGAGGTACACTGTCTATCTTAACAATTGAGCTTTCTGTTTCTGTGGCAGCGTTACCTGCAATATCAGCTGCATTAATCTTTACTTTGTAATCTGCAGCTTCGAGTTCATAAGCCTGGAATACCCAGTTACCAGATGCATCAAGAGAAATTTCTTCTGTCTCGCCAACCTGTTCTTCTGTACTTCCAGTTACTTTGAACAAAGCAGCAGTTGCAGTCTGGATTCCACAAGTAGCATCTGTAATTGTTCCTTCGAACTTGTAGTTAGTTGCCTTTATAAAGGCACCTGATTCTGAAGCCGGTTTTGTAATTGTAATTGTCGGAGCAACATGATCGCGGACAATTCGTTTTGTAAATTTTGCAGAAGTATTTCCAGCTTTATCGTTTACAGTTACTTCAATATCGTAGAAACCATCAGTTGTAAGTTCAGAAGCAAATGGAATTGTTACTGTACTTGTATAAGTTGAGTCAGAACCTGTTGGTATACTTGCAGTAGGTGTCTTCAAAACTGTTGTCGAATTAGCAGCCTTAACTTCTACTGTTGGCGCAACCGGATTCTTATCTGTAATATTAATTGTGAGTTCTACATCTGTTGTCTTGATTGTTTCTGCTCCATCAATTGAAGAGATTGAAGGTCTTTCCGAATCGATCTGAATATTTTCAATTTTCTTTGTATCGGTATTTCCTGCAACATCTGTTGCTTTTACAGTAATTTGTTTTCCTGTTCCATCTGAATCAAACATGATAGAACCAGAATAATTTGTTCCACTAACTAAGAGAGGAATCCATGTATTTTCATCAAATGAGTATTCAACTTTTGCAATTCCTGTTCCTTCATCTGATGCTGCTCCAGAAACAGTAAGTGTTCTAGTGTTGTACCAGCCGTTTGTGCTTTCAGGAGAAACCGAAGGCATAGTAATAGATGGATTACCTGTATCTACAGTTACGGTTCTTGTAATCTGCTTAGTTTTTCCAGTAATATCTTTTGCAATGATTGTGAATTCGTTAGTTCCATCTGCAACGTAATTAGCAACTGAGCTGTTAGTTGAGCCTACAACAAATTCCTGAGACCAATTCATTGACTTCAACTGGCTTGCTGTTGGAGTGAGAGTAATAGTTTTATTTGTTGTTCCAACTTTCCAGTTGATTGTTACAGACTCAAGTGCATTCAAGTCAGAAGCTGTTCCGACAAGTGAGAACTTATTTTCAGCTCCACCGTTTGTTGTCTTTCCTGTAGAGCCAACTTCGCTCTCTGTAACTTCCGGATTTGCACTATCATAATAGAAGTTAACAGTTTTTGTAGTTACATATTTACGAGCTCCAGAGGCTGTTGCACCATCCGGTTTATTTTCTGTTGCTGTAACTTCAAGAGTCAATTCACCTTCTGTAGATCCTAAATAAAGTTTTCCATCATTCTTTGAGATATACCACTGCTCACCTTTTATTGTAAGTGGATAATCTGTATCTGAATGCTCTGTATCTCCACTTGCTATAAGTGCAGTTCCACGATACAACTTATATTCAAGTTTCTTGATTCCGTATCCGCCGTCGCTAACGGTTCCTTTGATTACCTTTGTATCTGTTTCTACAGCTTCGTCATCTACAGGAGCAGTTACTTCAAGTTCAGGATCTTTTGTATCATAGTAAAGGGTATATTCCTTTTCTGTAGTTTTACCGGTAACGTCTTTTGCTGTTACTTTTACAGAAACAAGTTCATCTGCCTTTAATTGTTCTGCAGTAAGGTCATATGTCCAGCTTGTTCCGCTTACAGTTGCAGATACCGGAGTCTGTCCATCAATTGATAAAGTTACAGCATTTGTTGCTGCAAGTGCATTTGTATCACTTGCAGTTCCGCTGATTACATATTTATTATTTGAAATTTCTTTATAAAGAGCATTTACTCCGCTTTCATTCAAGCCTGAAACTGTAAGATTTGGATTTGATCTGTCGACTGTAAAGGCTCTGCTTACAGCAGTTGCTGTTTCATTTCCAGCCTTATCAATTGCTTTTGCAAATACATACCAGTCACCTTCACAGATTGAAGATACCTTTCCGTTTGTATAAACAGGTGATTTTCCAGTTACAAGCGGCATATCTATGTTTTTGTCTCCGCCTGTAAAATCAATTTCATACCAGGTTGTTGCTACAGGTGCAGTTGATGTAGTTCCGAATGCATACAAAAGTTTTGTTACACCTACTCCATCGCCATCATCTGCATTGATTCGGAATGTATAGTTTGTTCCGTTAATAGGATCTGTTCCTATTGCAGGATTAATTATACTTACAGTTGGAGCAGTTCCATCTATTGCTATAGTAAAGATTCCAACTGCGCTAGTTTGAATCTGAGTTCTGTTCTTTCCTGTAACTGTAAATTGTCCATTTGCTGTTGGAGTTATTACAGCCTTCCATGACTTGATATTTGCCTTGTCGCTTATAGAAGCAAAAGCTACATAGTCAGATGGAATTGTTGCTACTCCATTTCCGATTTCAGTTGTAGAATAAGTTACTGTTGGAGTTACATCTTCATTTCCAATCTTGAATGTAAGGTTTTCTACACCACTCTGTTCATCTTTATAGTTTCCGTATACTGTAATCTGTGTTCCGCTCTTAAGGTATACAGGACTTGAGATTTCCTCTGCCGTACCAGTAGTTCCCTTCTTATAATAAAGGGCAGAAAGATCTGGCGCACTTGTATCGATATTAACTGATGCAGTTATCTCTTCAGAAACGTTTCCAGCAACATCTGTTGCCTTAAGGCGCAAAGTCTGATTTCCGTTTCCTGCAAAATTTATTGTTCCGGTGTAGTTTGTTCCATCATTAGAAAGAGGAGACCAAGTTACACTATCACCAGTCTGAATTGAATATTCTACCTTTGAAATACCAGACAATCCGTGCTCTGTAACTGGTACAGTCACAGGAATACTTGTTGTTTTGTACCAGATTACTCCATCGAGTGTTACAGTACCTTGATTAGTAAAACTTACAGTGCCAATTTCTGGCTTCTGAGTATCTACCGTTACGGTTCTTGTAATCTGAGTTGTTTTTCCGGCGCTATCGGTTGCAATGATTGTGAATTCATTTATTCCGTCTGCAACATAATTGTTTGCATTATTGTTAGTTGTGCCTACCACAAATGTTGCAGTCCAGTTGTTTTCTTCTGGTTCAGAAGTTGTTGGAGTAATTGTGATATTTGAATCAGTTCCAGAAACCCATGTTTTATTACCACACTTAATAGTAAGGCTGGCAATTGCATTTGAATCCCAGACTTTTCCACCAAGAGTGAATCCGTCTTTTGTTGTTTTTCCGGCTGTATTTATTACATTTTCTTTCAGTTCTGGATTTGCCTTATCGAAATAGAATGGAACGTATTTTGAAATTGAACGTCCACCATAAGTTCCGTTCTTCTTTTCTATTGCAGTAACTTTAAGGGTGAGAGAACCTTCTTTAGTTCCCAGAGGCATTCCGTTTGTTGAATCCTTGATGTACCACTGTTCGCCCTTGATTTCTACAGGGAAGTCAGCTGAAGTTACCTGTTTATCGCTTGAAGTAACAACAGTTGCATCTGATTCAGTTGAAGAAGTAATCTCTCCACTAAAGAGTTTATATTCAACCTTATCGATTCCATATCCGTCATCGCTTGCAGTTCCCTTGATTACTTTTCCAAGTGTTGCAACCGGTTCATTAAGAACTGGTGCTGTAATTTCAAGTTCTGGATTCTTAGTATCGTTGTAAAGTGTAAACTTCTTTGTTGTAGTTTTACCAGCAATATCAGTTGCTGTAAGTTCTACTTCAACTGATTCATCTGATTTTAATTGCCCATCAGAAAGAGTTGTTGACCAAACAGTTGTTCCACTTGCAGGTGTAATTGTTGTATCAACACCATCAACCTTGAGTACAAGAGCGGCAAGTTCATTTGAATCTGAAACAGTTCCGCTAAGGGCATAGCCTGTACTTCCAACAGTAATTACATTTCTGCTTCCTTCGTTCAGGGCCTGTGTTACAGAAAGTACCGGTGCTGCCTTATCAATTGAGAATGTTCTTGTAGATACTGTTGATGCATTTCCAGATTTATCTTTAGCCCAAGAGTGCAGATACCATTTGCCTTCGCAAAGTTCTGTTTTTGCAACAGTTGTCTGTGCAGACTTTCCAGCAGCAAAGTTCATTTCAATAATCTTATCACCATCGGTAAATGTTTCCTTTACCCATGATGATTCTGAAGATGCAGCTGGTGCTGTTGCACTTCTTGAGAACAAATAATAAAGATTTGATACACCAACTCCGCTTCCATCATTTGCATTAATTCTGAATGAATATGAATTTGCATCCAGTGATTTCTTAGGATCAGTTATATTCGAAGCAGGATTTTTGATTTCTACAGAAGGTCCGGTTGTATCACGATGTACTTTGATGATTACATCATCTGCCTTATTACCAGCCTTATCCCATACTTTTATAGTATACGTGAATAAGCCATCTGTATATGCAGAAGGATTTATTGTAATAACGGTATTGCCAGAACCATCAATTGAAGCATTCTTAGTAAGTGACAAATCTTCACTGCTATTATCATTAGCTGTTATTTCAGTAAGTCCTGAATAAGTACCTGCATCCGCATATAAATAATTCAAATCTTCTACTTTTACTTTAATAGAATAGTTGCCGTTTGCATAATAAGTAATTCCGTTAGAAAGAGGATTATTATTTACTGCACTTCCAGTTGAATCATTAAGTCCTGTTGATGTAACTGTTACTTTTGGAGGTACACTGTCTATCTTTACAATTGCACTCTCTATTTCTACTGCAGCGTTACCTGCAATATCAGTTGCATTAATCTTTACTTTGTAATCTGCAACTTCGAGTTCATAAGCCTGGAATACCCAGTTACCAGATGCATCAAGAGAAATATCTTCTGTCTCGCCTACCTTCGATTCTGTAGTTCCAGATATTTTATACAAAGCAGCAGTTGCCGTCTGGATTCCACAAGTAGCATCTGTAATTGTTCCTTCGAACTTATAGTTTGTACTCTTTATAAATGCTCCGGATTCTGAAGCCGGTTTTGTAATTGTAATTGTCGGAGGAATCTGGTCACGGACAATTCTCTTTGTAAATACAGTAGAAGTGTTATCTGCCTTATCTTTTACAGTTACTTCAATATCATAGAAACCATCATCTGTAAGTTCAGAAGCAAATGGAATTGTTACTGTACTTGTGTAAGCAGAATCTGATCCAGCTGGTACACTTGCTGTAAGAATCTTCAAAACTTCTGTCTGATTAGCAGCCTTAACTACTACTGTTGGAGCTACCGGATTCTTATCTGTAATATTAATTGTAAGAGCAACATCTGTTGTCTTGGTTGTTTCAGCTCCATCAATTGAAGCAATAACAGGAACTACACTATCAATATTGAATGTATAAGTTGTGTGTTCTGATTCAATTCCTACTTTATCTTTTGCCCAAATTGTTACGGTATTAGAACCATCAACAAAATCAGAAATATTTACATCGTAAGAACCATCTGTTGTCTGAATATCTTTCTTGGCAGCTGTATTAATTTGATAACTGATAGTTGTTACACCGCTACCACCTTCATCTGTATAAGCACCAGAAAGTTTAAGAGTCTTTGAATTAAACCAGACATTATTTACGTTTGCAGCACCAAGCTTTGTTCCAATACCAGATGACGCATCTGAAAGAACAGGTTTATTGCGGTCTACAAGAAGGCTGCAAGGTTTTGCATAACCGGTATTTCCTGTGCCAGCTGCATCTTTTGCGGCAATTGTAAAGTAAAGTGTTGTATTTGCATCACCGCCAGTTATTTCTGTAAGGTCTACATCTGCAAGTGACCAGTCTGTTGATGGAGCGATTGTTGCAAGCTGAACCCATTTTGTTTCTGCATCAGTTGCACTTGTTCCAGTTGTAAGAGTTGTTGGAGCCTCTGTTACTCCGCCAAGAGTAGAAGATTTTGTGTAATACAAAATCATATTGCTTGAAGCAAGCCCCGCACCTGTTCCGTCATTTACAGTTCCGCTAAATGTTACTTTATCTTTTGTAACTGAAGATGAAGAACTGATTTTTACAGCTGGTGCTTTTTTATCTACTACAATTGTACCGGCACTAATCTGTTTGCTGTTTCCAACACCGGCATTATCTGTTGCCTTTGCATAAACTGTATAAGTTTTTCCATTTGATACAGTATCTGCAGCAAAATTAGAAACTGGAATTGTTGTTGACCATTCATTTCCTGCAGTTCCTGTAAACTCAGTAATTTCACGACTGAAGTTGATTTCTTCTATTGTGACAGTAACATTAGCAAGACCAGAAAGTGCATCGCTTGCAGTTCCGCTGATTATAATGTCGCTTCCAGTTCCATTTGTATAAAGGTTAGTTGCATTTGATGTAATGCTTGGAGCCTGAGTATCTTTATTGATGCTGTAATATGCGGCATTTGAGTTCCAACTATTTGTTCCTTCTGTTGAACCATCGTTTACAGCAAGAGTATCTGCAGCACGATTTCCTACATTGTCTTCTGCAACAAGAACGAGATAGTTATTCTGACCATTGAAGCCAGAAAGAGTTGTTCTAAAGTTTGTAGTTACAGTCTTTGACGCTCTGCCTCCAGAAGTATTTGTGCTATAAGAAACAGTTTGAGTATCTGCTGTTGAAAGAGGTGCAAAGCTGCTTATAATTTTTGCAGAACCTGTAACAGTGAGTGTTCCAGCTTCAAATGCTGAAATCTGTTCTGAAGTTGGTACTGCATCAAAAATTGCATAATGAATTGCTTTTAAGCCTGAGCCTGCAGAAGCCTCATCAAAGGTTCCGCGGATTTCAATTGTGCTGTCATTACCCCAGCTACCATAAGAATATTTGCTGCCTGTATCTGAACCAATGCGGAAGTAGATATCTTTATTATTTGCATCTGCCCAGTGCATTGCCTTTGGTGCAGTTGTATCAAATACAAGACGGAGTTCCTGTGTTGTTGAGTTACCTGCAATATCAGTTACAGTAATTGTTGCTTTTGAAGGAGCAGACTGAGTTCCTGTAAGTGCAGAAAGGGCAACATCTGCAAAGCTCCATTCAGAATGGCTTGTTGTTTCAGAATAGATCTTTGTATTATCAGAATTGAATACTTCAAGTTTTACAGTATCAACACCTGTTGAATCTGCTGAAACTCCGGCAAAGGTAAAGGTTGTTCCAGCCTGGTTATTTACATAATAATTTACAGTTCCATTAGATTCAGTTTTCTTGTAAGCAACAGTATTGTTTGATGGAGTAATGCTTACGTTAGAAATGCTAGGACCTGTTGTATCGAGTGTAATCTTAAATGGATTTACAGCAGTTTTTCCACCTGTAAGACTTACAGATTCATCATAAGTACCGTTGCGTCCTTCGAATTCAAATTTTCCGTCCATAGCAGGAGTAAATACTGCCTTCCAAGAACGAATAGCTTTTGAATCGGCTGATGAATAAGAAGCAAAGCTTGCAGGAATATCAGTTGTTGAAGAAATTGCTGATGCAGAATAACTTACATCTGCAGCAATAGATGTGCCATTAATCTTAAATCCGGTAAGTGGTTCAGCTCCACTTTCTGCATCTTTGTAATTACCATAAACAGTAATTGGCAAAGTACCATTTACATAAACTGTACCACCAGCTTCTTTAATTGTACCCTCGCCTACCTTATAGTAAAGTGCGGTGAGTTCTGGAGCAGATGTATCAATATTAATAGTAAATGCTTTAACATCACTCTTGTTTCCAGCATTATCTATTGTCTGAATATAAAGAGTATTTGGTGTTTCAGCATTGTTCTTATAATCAACTACAGTAAAGTTAAAGTCGTATTGTGTTGAATCAGCTGAATTAGCCTTAAGACTTACTTCGCCATCTGCAACAATATTTCCATTTACTTTTGCAGTAAGATCTGCAGGAACCTGACCGCTTCTTCCTGGATACTGTATATAATAGAACAAAGTATCTATTCCAGAAGTAGCATCTGTGTAAGTTCCGCTCATCTTAAGAGTTGTATCTTTAATAGTAAGAAGTTGAATTCCAGTTTTTGCTTCCAACTTTAAGGGAATCTGCTGTGTAAACAGGTTTTGAAGTATCAACTGTTACATTCTTTGTAATTGTATCTGTTTTACCAACAAGGTCTGTTGCCTTGATTGTATATGTATACTTTCCATCATTTGCTGGATTATCAATAAATGTCCAGTTTCCATTTTCATCTGGTGTTATAGATGAAGTTGTACCATTACGAGAAATAGTGAAAGACAATAATTCATTTGTTTCAACGATAGTTCCACTAATAACAACTTTTCTTAAATCTGCTGCTGAACCAGAAGCATTTGTAAGAGAATTTACATATTCAGGTGCAGTTGCAGTAATAACAGGAGATGCCGTATCAACATGGAATTCCTGCTTTGCTCTTTCACTTACGTTTCCAGCTCCATCTACAGCATACATATAAAGGTAGTATTTACCTTCTGCGATTGCTCCTGCCTCTCCAGTTGCAATGTCTCTATAGAATGACCAGCTGGCTTCTGGAGTTACAGATGTCCAGCCGGTAGCAGTCCATTTGCTTGCAGTAAGAAGTTCTGAAATAGTTGAACTTGGTGCAGAAGGAGCAGCTGATTCTGGATTTGTTTTTGCCACGACTTTATAATAGATTCCAGAAATTTTTGGAGTGTTTTCTATTACAGTTCCCGAGAACATGAATGGAGAGCTGTTGATTGCTCCCTGTCCCATCTTTGATGCGGTTGCTGTGTCAAAATTTACAATCGGCTTTGTTATATCAATGTTTGCAGTAATTGTTTTTGTAGTTGATTTATCAGCCTTATCTGTTGCAACAATTGTGTAAATATATGAACCTGAATCTACATTTGCATTATCAGGATTTGATTCGTCTCTAGGGAGTTTGTCGATTGTCCAAGATTTATTTGGATTTGCAGTTTCAAGAAGTTTAATACCATAAGAGTTTTCGTATGTACTACCCTCTTTTTTCTGCCAGATTTCAAAGTTTTTGATTCCATAATCATCAGAAACTTTTCCGCCTAATGCAAATTCATCTGTAATATCGAATTCTGTTGTGTTGTCAGCAAAGTTTACAAAATCAGTACCATTCTGCTTGTATGAAGTTATTGAAAGATTAGGTTTTGAAGTATCATACACAAACTCCTTCTCAACCCATGATCCAATGTTTCCAACTTCATCAATTGCGCGAACATAAATTTTTCTTTTGCCTTCTTTTGCATCTGATCCAAATGCATATTCATACTCATCATCACCAAATAATACAGTTTCATTCAAAGCTGAAATGCCTGATAATGTTTTGATGTTTGCAGAAGCTTTTTCTGAATCAAATGTAAACTGGATTTTTGCAATTCCGCTTTCTTTTTCGCCAGCAGGTGCAGTATCCAATGCTGTACCAGACTTGAATCTGAATGAAAGACCTTCTGTATCTTGTACAGATGGAACAACAATTGTGTCAGCATCTACAACTGGAGCAGTGTTATCAACATTATAAGCAAACTCTCGTTCGCCAGAATGGCCCACTTCGTCTGTAACAACATAGCGGATCTTATTTTCTGAACGATTTGACGATGGTTTGAATGTATCTTTAAAAGTTTTTGAGGTTGAGTTTGAGGTAAAGGTAAGCTTTTTACCATAAAGACCATCATTTCCATAAAGAACTGTTTCTTCTTCTTTACCGTTAATTTTTTCGAATCGGCTTACAGTAAAGTTTTTATAACCAGAATCAATCTCTACGTTAATTTCCGAAAATTCTTTATGTGCATTTTCGTCTGTATTTTCAGAAGCAAGAGTAATGATTTTGTTATCAGGTTTTGCAGAAGTGATACTAACTACCGGAGCAGCACCTGTTGTTACAATCCAGAAAGTTTTTGTTGTTTCTGAATTTTTAGTATCTTTTACAGTAACTGAACATTTGAACTTTCCAATTGCTGTAGGAAGCTGATATGTATACATCAGTTCTGTTGGATTACCAGCCTGAGTTTCTGTTTTACCAGTTTTCTCTTCCAGATTTTCATCTGTATCTTTTTCGCCACATTTAAAGGTTACACTTTCAATTCCATCATCATCAATAAGCTTGAGCTGGAGTGTGCTTCCTGTTGTAAATACGCTTTTAATTTCTTTTGCATCTTCTGTACTAGCAAAAGCATTATCTATATCTTCTGCGGTTGCATATTTTAATGTAACTGATGCTGGATTGTACGGAAGAATAACAGGAACATCTGTAGACTGATCTACAATGTATTCGCGAACGAATGAAGTATTTGTAAGGTCATCAATATCAACACCAAGGTTGCCGGCACGGTCTTCTGCAAAAATCTTTACTTTGATTTTTCCGTTTGGAATATCTTTTGTGTGAATTGTAAATTCCTGTTTTGTTGGAGTTGAAATATAGTGTACAGGGAATTTTTCGGTTTCATTTTCAACTCTAAATGCAATTGGATTATCATCTTTATCTGTAATAATGAACTGAGGTCTTCTGTCATATTCAGGATCTTTAATTTCAGTATTTACAGAATCATAATCATCAAGAATGGCAATTTTCATCTTAACATCGCCGTTAAGGTAGCTGCCTGATTCCGGAATACCATCTTCTTTTTCTGCATCATATTTTTCTGCAGTAGGAAGCATGCTGTCTATGCTGATTGTTGGACCGTCTACATCATAGATTATTGTTTTTGATATAGAAGTTTTCCATCCATCCAGTTCAGAAGTAATTTCGAATGTATACTGCTTACTCTCATCTTGTTCAAAATGGAAACCATTTCCAGTCAATGGTACAGGATATTCAAAATTATAATATATTAAATTATCCTGTTCATTTTCTTCAGAATTCTGAATGATGTCATTATCTGTTACTTTATATGTATAAACTTCTATTTCTTTATCATTACCCTTTTTGCAGGTAATTGTAATTGTAGGATGATCATCCGGAATTGAAGTTGTACCAGAAATTGTAATAGAGTTACCTTTTGCAATATAAGAAGTTCCTGCTGCAGGAGATTTTATCTTAAGCCCAGGAGCCTGCTTTTTTGCTTTAAAGCATATTCTATATTCCTTACCATCAAGAGAAGGTAAAATTTCATTGCCTCTTATATCTTTACCATCAACACCTAAAATATAGTTTTTTCCATATTCCAGGCTTACAGAATTTGCTTTTTTAATATCATCATCTATTGGAGATTTATCTTTACAATCATCTTTAAAAATTTTTATATTAATTCGATCCCCATTTTTATTTTCATACTTCTGATTCTGAGGATAGATTTTTACATCTTCAATTTTTTTACCACTATCATCAAGAGGAATTAAATATACTGCCATCTTATCGGCATCTTTTAATTCAATTCCATCAAGACCTTTAAAAAGCTGAACAGTAATTGGCTGATCACTTTCTACATCAGATAATTCTTCAAGAGATAAAGTAGAAATTAAGAAGGTAGGATTATTCTTTGGATTTAATCTGAAACTTCCCTTGGATTTAGTATCAGAAAATAATGAAGAAATTAACTGATTGTTTCCTTTATAAACATAACGGCCTGTAGTTTCATCTTTTTTCATTCCAGATTTAATTGAATATAAATCTGGTAGTTTCATTTCGGAGTTAGTTTGCGCCTTATAGTCAAACTGGAAAGTCTGCCAGTCCGTCATAAGAATATATTGATCTTCTGGATTACCTAATTCATCCTCTTCTGATTCCTGTGGATAACGTTTTGCACTATCATAGGCGGTAATTGTAAAATAGAAAGTTTTTTCCGTGTTTTCGATATTATCAATGTTATCACCAAAAAGCTTACTATATATATCATTATCAAGGAATTTTGCTACATCAAGAGAAATTGTTGGTGGAATGTTTTTTATTACTTTTGGTGGACAAACTAAATTATCGCCATCGTAAAAATTCATTATAATGCGGTCAATATCATTTGCATCTGAAATCTGACCTTCAAGGGTAAGGTTTTGACCATAAGATTCAATTTTACTTTTATCAGTTTTATCAGTTGATGAAGGACGTGATAAAACGAGTACAGGAGCAGTATTATCGATTGTAAAAGAGCGGGTTGTGTTTGATTTGTGGCCGCCTTTATCGGCAATCGTGATTTTTACTTCGTATTTACCATCTGGAATTCTTGATTTTTCATCTAACGGATTAATAGCCGCACTCCAGTTAGAATCATTATCGAGTTTACCTGTAAAACTGTACGACTTATTATTTTCTGTATTCCTCAAATCGAGCGAAATTCGTGAAATTTCTCCATCATCAGAATAACTACCGCTGATTACAAAAGCATCACGGATAACCGCATCCGTAGGCGGATTTTCGATAGTAAGGATTGGAACCTCTGTATCAATTGCGGCTCCCAAACCGATGTCGATATCGCACGAATTAAGAACAGTCAATGACATTACAGCCATCAAAAAAGATAACACAAACAAACCACGGTTTTTCATAAAAAACGACTCCTGAATCGCTAAAAACTTTCTGTTACTTTTATAAATTTTTTAATTAACCAACAATAAATGATGCAAAAAAAATATTGAGGTTCTCCAATTTTATTTGTCGGCTGAAAAAAAGATGTACATTAGAATAAAGTGATATGACTAATTTTTGTAAATTACCATTTATAAAGATAGTTGTACCACAATAATGTAAGAAATGCAAAGTTGTAAAAAGAAAATATAACATAAGTTTAATAAAGCGTATAGGTTTTGCAAGTAAAAAAAATGAGACTGTATTTAAGCTATTTTTGATGAGCTGGTGAGTATAACAAAAGAAATGTGGCAAAACAGAACACGCAGTGGAGGAAACAGTTTATGGATTTTGAACATTACATGTCTCTTTCATTCAGGCAGGGTACGGAAGAAATTTCTGAACTATTTAGCATTTCTGTTGAGGATTTTACTGTCAATACTGAAAAATAATTTCCTATGTAAATTCTAATCGGCATTTTCAGTATAAATATAATTTGACATTCAGATAAAAAAAACAAATAATTTTTCATTTTTCCTCAAATCACTTCATAAAATCGTAAAAGTCACTCCATATTATATGTGAGGAGTTTTTATGAATAAGATTATTTTTGAACCAATGTATCCGGCGGAACTATATACAAGCCGTCCAAATGACACAGCGATTTTGAGTCCAATTTATGATTATACTTTTAAGGGCATTTTCACACAGGCAACTGATGAATCTGAACTTGCCCTTAAAAGTTTTCTTTCCGCAGTTTTGAACAGACAGATTACAACTGTAATAGTCAAATCAAATGAACCGGCAAAAGATACAAAAAAGCAGAAAAACATGACTTTTGATGTTTGTGTACAATTTGACAATGGCGAAATTTCAGACATTGAAATGCAGGCCTGGAAACAGAGCTATAATTACAGCATGCGTGCTGAAATTATGATTTCTAGACTTCTTACAAATAATGCAAAAAGAGGAAAAAAGTGGACAGCACCACAGGTTTATCAGATTTCAATTCTAAATTTTCATTATACAGGAAGTGACAATGAAGCAATGACGTGGTATACTTTACAAAGCGATTTAGGCAAGAAACTTACCAGCAGGCAGAACGTAATATTTATTGACCTTGCAACCATTCGCGAAAAGCTTGGAACTCCCGTTGAAAAACTTTCACCAGTTGAGCGATGGGGCTTATTTTTCAGCTATGTTGATGATGATCGTCAGAAAAAATATATAGGCGAAATTCTGAAACAGGAGGAAGGAATTATGGCAGCAGAAAAGATTGTAAAAACTATGAGTAAAGCAAATTCAAACTGGTATGCACAGAATTCCAGATACATCGCTGAATGCGACGCTAACACAAACATTTATACTGCACACCAAGAAGGCCTTGCAGAAGGAAAAGCCATTGGATTACTTGAAGGCGCACAGCAAAAAGCCATTGAAAATGCCCAAAAACTTCTTGCTGATGGAAAATACACTGCTGAAGAAATATCTGAATTATTTCAGATTCCTGTTGAGGCTTTTACTGACAAAGTAAATGCATAACTATAAGAAAAAGACTGTGCCTCTTTATGAAGCACAGTCTTAAAGATTAGAATTCTTTCATAAAGACAACTTATTTGAATAATAAGTTGTCTTTTTTTGTTAAGTCTACCAACTACTTACGCTGAGCGATTTCGAGGTAGCCTTTGGAACCTTCGCGGATAGCGTAGCCCAGGATTGGGTTGGTTGTTGTATTTCCTGTTACAGTACCATTATCCTTTCCACCAGCAGTTGCAAAGCTGGTTCCATCGGAAACTCTGTTTATTACACCACTTGTGTTTTGTGGTTGTACTACATTTACATGGTCTTTAAGCAATTGACTTGCAGAAGGTACATAACATACATCCCAGTTACCAGTGTACTTTCCATTTGTCCAAGATGCAGCAGGCATAGCTGGATTTGTAGCTGTAGGCTTTGTAATACCGCTAGAATATGTTGCCATCTTTGGAGTACCGTTTGCATAGTAGCTGATTGTTGGATATGCCTTACCTGTTGCTCCAGTTCCATCTACAGCAACAGCAATTCCAAGTTCATCAAATGGACCATTCATAGCATCAATAAGATAGTAATTATTTGCTTCACTATATGATGCACTATAAGATGGCAAATAAACATAGCCTACACCCTTATTGCCGCTATCATAAGCTGCAATATGAATTCCACCATTAGCATCAACAGCAATCTTACAATACTGACCACACTTTTCTTTAAGAACTTTAGCTTCTGCCCAATAACCGGATGTAGTTGTATGAGTTGTATCTGCATTATAATCATTGCAAGGATTAGTTTTATAGTTATACATCAAACAGTCTCTAATTGCATCGTACCATACAACACAAACAACATCATTTGCAATTGAATTACCTCTTACTACATCCAGAGCTACATATTCACCTGCATTGTATGGTGTTAATGCTGCTGTTCCTGCTACATTTTTACCACCTGCAATAAGTGAGTACTTAGTAATCGGGAATGAATGAGAGTCTTCATTAGTAGTTGTCAAATCATCGTAAGCCTGAACTGTAGTACCAACTGTTCCATACCTGAATACAATTCGTTCCAGAACATCATCATAGTATGCAATATATACTGTAGGAGAAGTTGTTCCATTAACAGTATGATTTACAGCCTGCATCGATACAGAATTAAATCTCTCTTCTACAATAACTGTTGAGCCCCACTGATTATTACCATCAGTTGGAGTTGCTGATGTATAATCATTTGCATTTGGAATACCAATAGTATCAATATGAAGTTTATTTGTATTATTAAAGTTTCCTGATTGACTTTCAGAATCTGATCTTCCCCATCGACTATAGAAATAATTCATACGTCCAGCTTTACCACTACTTGGTTCAGTATCAATACCTACAGAAACACCATGAGAATATCCAGATTCATCAAAGGCAAGCGCATTACATACATATTTTGCATAGTTCTTTTCCCACAAACGGTAAGAATATGGATTGTTATCCCTACCTTGAGCCATACTAAACTTATTAGCACCATTACTAAATGCGACACCTATCTGTCCGTTTACAGGATTGAATGCCATTGCCGGTTCACGGATAAAGCCTACACCAGTATTTGTCTGAGCAGCCCGGTTATTGAACTGCCAGAGCTGGATGTAAACATCATCTGTAAGCGACTCATTGTAAGTTGATGGCTGGTAGTTGTACTTATTACGTACCTTGGCAGCTTCTACAGTATCTGTAATTCCTCCAACAGCATCATTATCATTCATGTTGTTGATTGTTGGATAAGTAATAGTCTCTCCTGCCTCAGTCGTTATTGTAATAGTATCTATAGAATATTCACCAGTTGTAGATGGAACTGAAATCGCAAGATTTGCACTTCCCTGCTTGAGGTTATATCCAATAAGTTCTACTCCAGTTTCAGTATCAGCAATCTGGTAGCGGCCGTTTGAAGAGCGGTTATCGTCCAGACGAGATTTGATTCCGGTGATGTATGGAACTACGTCTACCTTGTAGTTTGGACGGAGTAATTCTGAATCTTCACCTGTTGTCTTTATTTTATTATCAGCTGGAGCCATTTCTGTAGTCTGACCTTTACTGTCGGTTGCTTCAACGTAAACATTCAAATCTTTTCCAACTGCCCAGGCATTTTCTGTCTCAGGCTTACCAGGTTCCTGTACATAAGAAGTATCAACAATGAGTTCCCAGTAAACCTTATGACCATTTTCGTTCAGGTATGCACCATGCTTTTCATCGTCATATACCTTAAAGTAGTAATATGGTACACCTACACTTGAACTTCCTGAGTCTCCTGTATTTGTCCAGGTAGTAGTTCCATCTCTTGTTGTTGGAACACCCCACTTTTGAGTTTCTGCATTAAAGCTAACCGGTGTAATATAAGTCTGTGGCCAGGCTTCGTCAACTGTACCATCAGTCTTGGTTCCTTTTATACCCCAGTTCAAGCTCTTCAACAACTTATTGTCGTAAGCGTAACCACGGAATACAACCTTACCGGAAACCTTATCGTCATCGGTACCATAGTTATCATCTGTAAAGCCTGTTCCAAGATGTCCTTTAAGTTCCACATGTCCTTCGAGCTTATCTGTTGCAGGATTTGTGTATACACTATTATCTGTACTAGATTTCCAGTACAAATCATCAATCATTGTATTTGGTGGAGTTTCATCTTTTACTTCTACAGCCATAGCAATACTGATTGTTGCCTTCTGGTTGTTTGCAAGTTTAGCAGCAGTAACTGTAGCTTCTGTTATATTCAGAGTTTCTGTACTGTCGTAAATTGTGTAATCAAACCAGTATGGACTTGTAAGAGTTGTATCATTAAGAGATTCCAGATCTGAAACAGAATGAACAATTGTTCCAGCTTCTGTCATCTTATTTTGAGCATTCAAAACAGCTGCTGAGTGCGCATTTATATATTTCTGATTAGCTGTATCATATGCAGTATATGTATCGTAATCATCAAATCCCTCACGCAAGAATGAAACACCATCTGAAGACTTCTTCAACGCCGTAGTAGCAGTCTGTTTGATACCATTAGAATCTGATGAATAAATCTTATATTCATACCAGAGCTTACCATTACCACCTACCATTTCAGGAATAATCCAGGTTTTACCCTTGATAGTTGTATATCCACGTTTTTTACCTTCAATAGCATTTCCGTTTCCATCAACTACGTTTGCAGCAACCACAAGATTATCTGTTACCTCAACAGGTTTCTTAGTTGACTTTCCATCATTACCAAGAAGCATATAACCTTCGTTGTAATAGTAAGTTGTCTTCTTTGCATTATTTATATCTGGATTTTCACTACCAGTATAATCAACTGCAATAGTTACACCAGCAAGGCGAGGAGCGTTATTACATATGTATGCAGGAATAGCTTTTTCATCTTCTACACGATATGTATAAACATAAGAAGCATACTGGTCATCAAGAGAAGGAGTTTTTAATGTCGTTCTTACGCCATCTGCGTCTTTATTCCAAAGCTCATCTACTTCTGGTGTTGTATATGTCTTGTATGTAGCAAGGTCTTTATTTCCTACGACACCAACGGCATAATTCAAAGATTCATCAAAAGCAGTATAGTGAATCTCAATTGGACCATCTTCGATATTGCGAGAAACAATAGATCCCTGCCAAGAAGAAACAACACTTGTTCCGCCAAGTTCTTCAATCATGCTATCACCATCATCATTCTTGATTGATGTGTAATAACCAGTTGAATTCTTAGTTTTTGCAGCTTCATATTCACTCTTGCGGTTATCTACAAACTGAGCAAGAGCAATTTGAGCTGTTGTATAAGAACCATGGCTTTCTTCAATAGTAATTGTTGTTCCGCTTACAGAAGTTATTTTGTACATAACTCCGTCGAGTCTTATATAACTTCCTGCATGAACATAATCAATATTATCTGAAAGTCCATCTCCAAGAGTAATGCTTCCAGATTCATTACAAGTAATTGCTCCAGAAAGCCAGTATAATCCATCTGCATAATCCAAATCATCTGTAGAAATAGAGTCTTCTCGTTCCTGCATTGGATCATAAATCTTACCCTTTCCTTCTGAATCACGACGCAAGAAATAGAAACCTACTGCCTTAACTCCACTTGGGGTACCTGTTAGAGATGAATCACTTACTTTTGATTTTAATTCATAGAATCCATCTTTTTGCTTAACCTGAGGATTAATGTTAAAGTCTGATGCTGTATCTATCAAAAGTTTTGGAGCTTCGTTATCATAATAAACTTCAATATCGTAACTTCCTGTATGTACAACACCGTTACTACTTACATCACTTGCCTTAATAGTTCGCTTAAATACTCCAACACCAGCAGTGTCTGTTGGTAATGCATATCTTACATCCTTACTTGCAACATTGCCTTCTGCAGAAATACCCGTATAGAGATCGGTTTCTCCCCCATCCTTATCAACGAGGAATATTCTATCCAAAGCTGAATTATCTGTTGTTGTAAATTCAAGATACCACTTTCCTTTTACATACATTCCAACTCTTGCATCTTGAGATGCAAGAGGATGTTCGAATTCATCATCATCAGCTGCATATTGCTTGAGCTTAACGTTTGTAATAAGTGGATTATCTTTATCCATTACAAAATAACGGGTTACAGCATAACTCATATTCTTTTCGTTATCTCGAGCATAAACACGAACTGCCATATCATTAGCAATTTCATCAGTAGCGGCTGGGTCAAATTCCCCATCCTTATTAATCTTGAGATTCCAAGAAGTTCCGCTGAAGTTTGCTTTAATATAACAATTCTCTGGGGTATGAGTTGATGAATTGAACTCTGTTGCCCCTTCAGTATCTTGTGTTGAAAGCTTCAGTTTTATAGGATTATTATCTGTACCAGGTTCAATGTAATATACTCCGTTATCGTTTGTACCATTAAAATGTGCAAGCCAGAATTCAACATCTTTATCTTTTGGTTTGAAGTCTGTAATTTCCATTGAAGTATTTTTTGTTACAGCGCCATAACCTGTACCATTTTTACCAGAAAGCAACTGAACCCAAACACTATCAACAGTTCCATTTGAATCCTCTGCAGAACCATAAAGCTTTACAGTTCCACCCAAACTATCACCAGGGTGTTCCGGACTTAAAAGAGAAACTGTTGGTCGGTCACCCTGAGGATCTATGCAAACGAGCTGAGGATATTCTGCATAGTTTCCAACGGCATCTTCAGCTTTTATCCAGATATAGAAATTAACCAAATCTGTAAAAGTATGATTTGTATTCAGAGCATCCCTAGTTGTAAGACCAAGAGAAACTGTATAATTCTTAAGCTGTGTCGTATGGCTGCGTACAGTATCTGTAGTATCGTTATCAAAATATACATACCATGAAACATTTGAGTTCTTAACTACTGTGTAATCTGGAACAGAAACACTAGTCTGACCTTCTGGAGGTGTAATAGTTCCATTTATCTTTGGAGTTATGGTAGTTCCATCACTTGAAACTGTATAACCTGTCCAGCTTGTAAGTGTCTTTCCTGCATTAGAACTTGGCTTATGAGCTTGATCTCCGTAGGTTGAAACTGTATACGAAATTGTAGTTCCTCCTACTTCATCTGTAGTTCCATATACAGTTATTTCACCACTATGAGTTCCAGAAGCAGGACCACTGAAAGAAATATTTGGTGCAGTATTATCTACAGTCAGGTCGAGTTTTGATGTTGTTTCCTTAATTCCATCGTTCATTACAATTTCTACACGATAAGAAACTGAACTTGTTGTTTCTGTAGCAGCAGCAGTAGAAGCCCAACCTGTTGTATTAATCTCGGCAGTTGTGAAGCGACGATAGCGTTTGCCATTTGCATTTGCTTCCAATTGCTCTGATGTTGCTTTAGCATATTCTCTTTCAAATACTGGGGTAGTTTCATCCTCACCATTAACAGTTTTAATAACCTTAACTGTCATTGTGTTAATATCATTTTTATCCCAGGCTGATTGTCGAATCTTAATCTTGTTATTCTTTGTTCCACCAAAGGTTTGAGCACCAACACCAGTCTGCCAGTGTGAGCCATCATCAATTGTATATTCTGGTGTTTCTACATCTGGAGCAATGGTATCAACAACAAGGGCAAGGGTATTTACCTTTGTTGTGTAATTTGGTTTACTTCCTTCTCTATATCCAAAGTTATGTGTTCCATCTGTAAGCTTAAATGTACCACGCTTATTTGTATCATCATAGATTGCTGCATCACTCCAGGTTTCAGAAACATTTGAATAATAATCTTTTCCATCTGTAGTTACTTTAAAGAATACCTTCTGAGATCCATCATCATCAAGATTAAACTTCCAGATACCATTATTTATAGGTAAATCTGTATAATGAGAAGTTTCATCTGTAGCTGTATCATATACAATTTCATCGCCAACGTACCATCCAATTGAAATTGTTCCGTTATCATCATCTGAAACAGTACCACTGATTGTTCGGCTTTCCCAATTTACAGCCCCTGTTGAAAGAGCTGTAATATCAGATGGATTTGTTAATGTGATAATTGGACGGTCTGTATCCTGAGAGACTTTGACAGTATTTGTTACAGGAGTAGATGTCCAGCCTGCAGCATCAGTTGCTATTACGCGAATGTCGTATTCTGTTTCATCATCAAGAGAAGTTGTATTAAGAGTACGACTCCAGCTTGACAATGAAGCATTTGCAGGAGGAGCTATTGTTGTCCACTTAGAATCCTCATCGGCATCATCGTGCTTCTTATACTTAACTGTAAGAGATGAAAGCTTCTGATTATCACTTGCAGAACCACTAAGTGTTATTGTTCCGTTTACATAAACTGTTTCATCTAATGAATCTCGTTCAATATTTAAGTTTGAAATATCATTAAATGAAACAGTTGGTTTGTCTGTATCAACAACCATCTGGAAGAGAGTATAATCTGCTGTGTTTCCGGCCTTATCTTTTACGGTGAAGTTGATTCCGCCGTTGGTCATGTCGTTTTTATTAATTAAATATGACCAGAAATCATAACCAGAGAGGTCTGTCCATTTTGTAGTATCAAATGAAGTACCGGATGTGTGCTCACTTGAACAACTATAAAGTTTTGTATTTGCACCTTCGCCATACTTTACAACATTTCCTTCTGAATAATCATGGTTAGAAGTCCACTCAGGAGTAAATGCTAATATTGTTGCTAATGTTTCAGATGTTACAGAAGAAGATGTTCCGGCCTTATCCTTCTGAATAAATGCAGCAGAACTTGCAATTCCGGTTTGCTTATCTGATTCGCCATCATCTTTAAGTGCGGCGTAAACAGTTACGTTTGACTCTTTATTTACAAGAAGAGATGTAATCTCAGAAGCAGGTGTAGTGCCTGCACCGAGGAATACTGGAGCCAATGGGGCTGTTGTATCTATATTAACAGGGATTGAATCATTTGTAGATATTACATTTGAATTACCAGTTGCATCTGTTGCCTTAATATAGATTGTATTAAGGCCCTGTTCTTTACATACAATAGATCCTGTCCATGAAGAACCAGACAAGATAAGACTTGTTGGATTCTTAAGAACTGTAACTCCATCTGTTGTAACCTCTGTTTCGGTTGAAACCTGTACTGAAGTTACTCCCGAACCGCTACCATCAGAAACTGTTACTGAAACTGGAACCTGATTTGTCTTAAACCAGCCTACAGTATCTGTACCTTCCGAATAATCTGGATTATTTGCATTTACAAGAGTCTTATTAACAACAGTTGGTGCGGTTGTATCTATTGAAAGGCTTCTTGTTACTAAATTTTCCTTTCCTGCAAGGTCTGTTACCTTTACGGTAAATGTATAGTCTCCGTCAGCAAGCTGTACTGCGTCTGCTGTTGTTTCTGAGCCTACCTTGAATGCTTTTTCATACTTTCCACTAGTAGTATTCTTTGACATCTGTACAGTCTGGTCACCGTAAAGAACTTCTACTTTTTTTACGCCGTATGTATCGTCTGCTGTTGCTTCAAGAGTGAAGCCTGTATTTCTGTATGAACCTGCGGCAGGATTTTTGTTTTCTGCTGAGGCTGTAAGACTGATTGTTGGAACGGCCTTGTCGTATGTAAATGACTTTGCCTGTGTCCATGCACTTGAGTTTCCAGCCTTGTCGTATACACGTACCCAAAGGTTCTTTGTACCTTCAACATTTGTTCCTTCGTTGCTGAATATTGTACCGAATGCGCTGTTTGCAAACTCTACTGTACTTGACCATGAGCCGTCTGTACCAGGTGTTACGGTTGCCTGAGCTGCAGAAGGTGCTGTAGTGCTAACTGTGAATGCAAGTTCTACCTTATCAAAACCGCTTCCATTAACACTGTCACTTACGCTGCCTGCTGCTCCTACGAACTTGAACAGATTTCCTTCTGTCTGACTTGCTGTCGGTACTGTAAACAGTGATGCTGTTGTGCTTACAGTAGGTTCGGCTGTATCAACAATAACTGTCTTTGTAAGGGTAGTATTTTTCTTACCAACCTTATCAGTTGCAGTAAAGATGTATGTGTAAGTTCCGTCTGCTGAAGGTGTATTTGTATATGTCCAGCTTCCGTCTTCATTAACTGTTACCAGAGTTCCGTCTCCAGTCTCGCCATTTCGTTTGATATAGAATGTATCTAACTGGGTTTCTGTTACTGTTCCGCTCAGTGCAACTGTTCTTGCACTGCCTTCATTTGCTGCGGCATTTACATATTCAGGTGCACTTACACTTACTACAGGTGCTGCCATATCAACGTGGAACTCACGAGCATATGGCTGATTACCTACTGCAGTTGAATTTCCATCACTGAGGTTTCCTGCTCCGTCAAGTACATACATGTAAATTTTGTACTTGCCTTCTGGAATAGCATTTGTTCCAGTCTTTATATCTCTATAGAAAGACCAGTTTTCTTCTGCCGTTACTGCTGTCCAACCTGCGTCTGTCCATACTGTTTCATCAAGCAAGTCTGATGCAGGTGCTGTTGTTGATGTTGATGCGGTAGTATCTGAAAGTGCCAGTATTTTATAGTAGATTGCCTTTATTTCATTTGCTTCGCTTATACTTCCAGAGAACTGATATGGTGTACTGTTTATGGCATTTGTTCCAGTCTTTGCATTTGCAGCTGGATTTGTTATTGTCAGTTCAGGCAATGCCTTATCTACTGTGGTATTCGTTACATATTCAGCACTGTTTCCTGCATTGTCCTTGAGTACAAATTTATATCTGTAATATCCATTTTCAGGTTCACCGTCACTGAGTGGTAGACGGCGACTCCAGCTACTACCATTGAGGGCTACAGTCACTCCACTTGTTCCAGATGCTTCTGTTGCTGTATAGCTTACCTTGTCAGTACTGTGTTCTTCCGTTACTGTCAAGCTTGCAACTCCTGAGCCTGAATCTCCTGTACTTCCGCTTACTGTAAAACCTGTCGAACTCATATATTTGAGTATGCTTGCTGTATTTACATCTAGAGACGGATTTGTTGTATCAATATTAACTGTTTTAGTTACCGTATTCTCATTACCGGCATAATCTTTCATCCTTACGGTAATTGTTTTTTCACCTTCTGTAAGTTCTGTCAGTGTTGCACTATAGCTTCCTGAAGAACCTATCATAGGTTCAAAAGTCGTTCCATCTTTTGAAATTTCTACTGTATCGATATTTGATTCGGTAACATTAACTGAAAATCTTATTGATGATGACTTATACCATGTATTGCCTTCTACTACTGTTCCTGCCGGTATAGATGCCCCGAAGGCACCTTCAGGCAAAGTTGTATCCACGGAGAATGTTCTAGTTTCTTCGCTAATCTTTCCGGCAAGGTCTGTTACCTTTACGGTAAATGTATATGCTCCGTCACCAAGAAGGGCTGCAGTTCCAGTTTCTGAACCAACTCTGAATGATTTTTCCCATTTTCCTGATGCATTTTGTGTTAATGGCACATCTGTCTGTGAACCATATGAAACAGTTACCGACTGTACGCCATTTGAATCGGTAGCTTGTGCTTCGAGAGTAAAGCCTGCGTTTCTGTATGAGCCTGCTGAAGCCGTAAGACTGATTGAAGGTGTAGCCTTGTCGTATGTGAATGACTTGGCGTTTGTCCATGCGCTTGCGTTTCCGGCCTTGTCTGCTGTGCGTACCCAGAGGTACTTTGTTCCTTCGCTGCTGAATACATCTCCGAATGCATTGTTTGCAAACTCTACTGTACTTGCCCATGAGCCGTCTGTACCAGGAGTTACGATTGCCTGAGCTGATGATGGAGCAGTTGGTGTTCCAGTTTCAGGTGCACTTGTGAATGCAAGTTCAACTTTATCAAGGCCACTTCCGATGTCGCTTACGCTGCCTGCTGCACCTTTGAACTTGAACATGCTGTTTTCGCTCTGACTTGCTGTAGGTACTGTGAAGTTATCTTCAACACTGCTTACAGTAGGTTTTGCTGTATCTACAATAACTTTCTTTGTAAGACTAGTATTTGTCTTACCTACCTTATCAGTTGCAGTAAAGGTATATGTGTAAGTTCCGTCATCTTCTGGTGTATCTTCATATGTCCAGCTTCCATTTTCTGGTGTTACGGATGTTCCGTTTCCGCTTTCATCATTTCTCTTGATGTAGAATGAAAGAAGTCCGTTGGTCTCCGTTACACTTCCGCTGATTTTTACCTTTCTTGAATTATCTGCATTTGTTCCGGCATTTACAAACTGTGGAGCTGTACTTACCGTTACTTCCGGTTCTGCCATATCTACATGGAATTCCTGACTTGCCAGTGCACTCATGTTGCCTGCTCCATCAAGCGCGTACATGTAAATCATGTACTTGCCTTCCGCAATTGCATCTGTTCCTTCTTTAATATCTCTGTAGAATGACCAGCTCTTTTCTGCCGTTACCTTTTTCCAACCAAGGCTTGTACTTGTCCATGCTGACTCTGTAAGGCGATCTGCAGCTGCAGGTGCTTCAGGTGCTGCTGCTTCCTTATCTTTGATCTGATAGTAAATTGCCATTACGCTGTTCAGCTCAGCTACGCTTCCCTTGAACTGGTATGATGTTCTGTCGATTGCGCTCTGACCCATCTTTGCATCTGTTCCACTTCCAGGATTACTAATGCTGATTACAGGTTTTGTCGTATCTACTGTTGTTTCGAATGTTCTTGTTGTCTCGTTTCCTGCATTGTCTTTGAGGGTTACAGTATATTTGTACTGTCCTTCTGTAGGTTCAGCCACGTTACCGAGTGGAAGCTGTACTGTCCATGCTGTTCCGCTTCCGCCGCTTACACCATTAGTTCCCGATGCTGTTGTAGCTACCCAGGCTTCTGTGTCATCTGCGCGGTGCTCTTCCTTTATAATTACGCCTGCAATTCCAGAGCCTGTTTCCGGTGCTCCTGAATCTGTCGAGGTTCCGCTCAGGCTGAATCCGGCCTGTGGCATGAAGTCAAGGTTTCCGCCGTATGTCAGGGCAGGAGATGTTGTATCTACATAAACCGTCTCACTGATTACAGTGCTGTTTCCAGCTATGTCGCTTATCTTTACGTATACGGTATTTGCTCCGGTTACGAGTCCGGTTATGTTTCCTTTATATTTTCCATTATCAGGATTCATTGAATCAAATACAGTATTTGTTGTATTTTCTTTTGCGATTCCTACTGTTGAAAGATTAGCGTCACTTGCTTCTACTGCAAATCGTATTGTGTTTGTATTGTACCAGGTCTTTGCATTCTCACCCTCGCCTACTGTTGTTCCGGCTGCTGAGTAGCTTGAATGCGCAAAGCTTCCTGTTGGTGCGGTTGTATCTACCTTAACTGTTCTTGTTACATCATTCTGCTTTCCAGCATCATCTGTTACACGTACAGTAAAGTTATAGGTTCCGTCTGCAAGCTGTACTGCGTCTGTTGTTGTTTCACTTCCTACACGGAAGTTCTTTTCCCATTTTCCGCTTGTTTCGTTCAGTACTGCATCTGCAAGTTTTGTTGTGCCGTTATAGATTTCTACCTTCTGTACACCAAATGTATCTGCTGCTACGGCCTCAACAGTAAAGCCCTGCTTCTTGTATGCACCTTCTGCAGGTGTTGTACCTGTAAGGCTGATTGTTGGAGTTGCTGTATCATAAACAAAGTCTTTTGATACCCAGCCACTTACATTTCCGGCATTATCGTAAGCTCTTACCCAAAGATATTTTGTACCTTCATCGCTTTCAGCTGGAGTTCCAAATACACTCTGTAAAGCCTGTTTCTTAAATTCTACGTTCGAAGACCATGCACCGTTTGAATCAACAGTTGCAGTTTCAATGTAAGTAGAAGCATTTGGAGCTTCATTTGTTTTTGTAAATGCGAACTCTACTTTATTGAAGCCAGATAACGTACCTGAAATACCAGAATCTGTAACGCTTCCATCCTCTCCTTCAAACTTGAAGAGATTTTTTTCTGTATCTGATGGTTCTGGTACTTTGAGGTTTGCGCTAACTACCTCAGGCGCATTAATATCAAACTTAACAGCAAACTGTACTGGAGCTGCAAGAGTATTTCCAGCTTTGTCTTTAGCATCAATAACAATTGTTGCACCTGTTGTTAATGAAGACCAGTTACCAATAGTAAATTCCCAAGTTCCGTTAGTTGTTATTTCTTCAGCAAGAGATTCTACCTCAGTACCAGCATTATTCTTAACTGTAATATTTACGCTATCAACTGCAAGGTTATCTTGTGCAAGACCTGAAAGCTTAAATGTTTTACCAGCTGTAGTTGTATTATTCAGATAATATGTTGAGCCTGATTTGTAAACATTAGTTGTACTTGAAGCCTTTGTCTCTGTGAACTTAATATTATCTGTATCAATTGTAGGTCTTGTATTATCAAAGGTAATTGTTCCAGCGTTAACTTCTTTAGAGTTTCCTTCACCAGCTTTATCTGTTGCCTTGGCATAAACTGTGTAAACTCCTGAATTGAATGTGCTTGCAGGAATAGCTACTTCCCAAGTATTACCACTTATAGTTGCATTTATTTCTGTGCTGTTTTCAATTTCTACAGTTTCATTATTATTATCTGTAATTCTGATTTTTACACTGCCAAGTCCTGAACCGTTCTCATTATCGCTTGCAGTTCCGCTTACAACGATATTTCCAGAAGAACCGTTGGTATATGAACCTTCTGTTACGCTTCCTGAAATTGATGGAGCTGTAGCGTCTTTGTTTATGTGATAATAAGTTTTTGAAGAATTCCAGGTTGCATTACCAGCTGTATTAGAATTTTCCAAATCATCTACAGCACGGTTTCCTACATAGTCTTCTGCAACAAGCAAAAGATAATTTTCTACTCCATTAAAGCCTGGAAGACTTGTTCTGAAGTTTGATACAACTTCCTGTGAAGTTCTAGAACCATTAGCGGCTGTATATGGAACTTTTCTTGTTTCAGCTGTTTCAAGTGGAGCAAAACTACCAATAGCATTTACATTGCTGCTCTGTGATTTTGCCTTAAGTAAACCAGATTCAAAAGCATCTTTAAGTGTAAGTTCTTCACCATTAATAGTTACATTTGTAGTTACAGGATTTGAATCAAAAATAGCATAGTAAATTGTCTTAAGACCTGAGCCAGATGCAGCTTCGTAGAAGTTTCCACGAATTTCTATTGTACTGTCGTTACCCCAGCTGCCATAAGAATACTTTTTACCAACATCTTCATTCTTAGAATTGTTAGCAGCATTTACAGCATCTCCAGTTTCCCACTGAGTGCCTGCGGCATTTTTATCGTTTGCGGCATTTCCAATACGGAAGTAAATATCCTTATTTGAATTATCTGCCCAGTGCATTGCCTTTGGAGCAGCATTATCAAACTTGATTGTAAATGCATCTGTATAAGACTGGACATTCTTTGCCTTATCTGTAATTGTGATAGTTCCTGTTACATCGCCAGTCCAGTTTTTCCATTCATTATTTGCAATTTCAAAAGTCCATGCAGATGAATTGCTTGTAAGAGTCTGACTGTTTGTTTCAGCTGTAAGAGTAAGTTCTACCTTTTCAATTTCACCATTGTTATCACCGTCATTTATGCGGTCATCTTTTGCAATACCTTCGAGTTTGAATCCATTCTTCTGGTTATTCATATAGAAGGTCTTAGTAGCAGCACCAGTTGATGTTGCATCATATGAAGTTGCTAAAGAGTAGTTTCCTAAGCTTGGATATTTATCATCGAGTTCAAGAGTGAACAATGAATTATAATTCTTTGAATTACCAAAAGTATCTGTAACTGTTACAGAAACAGCACCATTGTCTAACTGATTTGCAGGAATTGTAATTGTCCATACTCCTGCAGCTGTATGAGTATATGTGAAATCAGTTGTAACAGCTTTTACACCGCCACCTGCTTTTACAGAAACTGATGCAACCTTTGCAGGATCACTTTCTGTAGTAGCATCATGGTTATCATTATGGTCTGTTGCAGTTACAGTGAATACGACAGGTTTTGTTCCATTAACAAGTTTTGTTCCTGATAATGCGGTTAATGTATTGTCATCATTCTTTACGAATACAGTTCCAAGTGTACAAACGTCTGGAGCCTTTGTATCTACTTCGTAGCTTAATGGACTTGCGTATGAGACGTTTCCGGCTTTGTCTTCTACCTTGATATACACAAGACCATTACCGTCATTGAATGAACAGTCTTTTTCTGCTGTCCAGCTATTGTTTGAACCATTGAAGTTCATATTTATCCAGTCTGCTACTGGAACATTTTCCTGAGTGAGTGTTGTATCACTTCTGTCGTCAACGTAGTAATATACTGCCTCTGGATTTACTTCATCAAATTCAACATGAATCTTTGCTTTTGATTTGTTACTGCTTAATGAAGATGGAAGTTCTGTTCCATTAAGTATGAATGATCTCTTTTTAATTGAAGGCGCAGTTTTATCAACAACAAATGAAGCAGTTAAAGCTGATGATGCAGAAGGTGTGTTGTGTGCCTTATCTTTTACATCGAGTTTGAATTCGTATCTGCCATCTGGATAATCAGCTGATGTAAGACCAACTTTACTGAAGTTTCCATAGTTTTCACCGGCAGTTGTATTATAAGCAAAGGCTGCTGTTGTTACATCAATTGCAGAATCTTCATTGTTATTTACTAAAATTTTTGCATACTCAAGTTCACGGCCTTCTTCGCGACCATCATGTGCATAACCAGAAATTACAATATCTGCAAGATCTGCAGCATTAAGATAACCGCTCTTACTGATAGAGAGATTTGCTTCTGGTTGAGTTTTGTCATAGCGGAAATAATAAGTTATTGATTTTTCATTATTAGCGTTATCAACAACTTTAATTATAACTGTATGATATGAAGTAGCCTCGAATGAATTTTCTTCAAGATTTGATGGAATTGAATATTTATAGCTCCAGTTGCTTGTAAGTGGCAAAGTTGCCCAAGCTGCATCTGAAACTTTTATCTTTATATCTTTAAGACCTGAACCATTTCCGTCAGAAGCAGTTCCGTTAATATAATAGTCTCCTGTTCCAGAAAGCCATTTTTCTATCTGTGTTGCTGAAGTATCAAAACCTTCAATTGTTGCTGTAGGCAATGCTGTATCAAAAATAACAGAGCAGGTAATTCCAGATTGTTTTGCAAAAATTGAAGTATTACCTGAATTATCGTAAACAACAATTTCGTGATTATTCTTTCCCTGTACGGTAATTTCTTTGCTCCACTTTCCATCAGAACCAACAGTTACAGCTACTCCATCTACAGTTACTCTGCTGATACCATTTGCATCCCATGCAGTTCCGCGCAAAGTATAACTCTGTGCGGCTGATTGAGCATTAAGATATACAGTACCATCTACAGGAGTTTCTGCTGTTTCATTTGTGTTATTCTTATAAACCTGGCAGCTTACTTCCGGTGCATTCTGGTCTACCATAAATGCAACATGCTTAGTTTCTGAGTAGTTACCAGCCTTATCTTTTCCCTTGATATAAAGGAAGTGTTTTCCTTCTGTGAGAGTATCATCTGAAGCTGTACCGCTGTTTGTTTTAGTAGCAGTAACCAGGTTCATAGGGATGCTCCAACTAGAAGTTGTTGGCTTTACAAAAAGTGTGTAAGCACTTGGCTCAACTTCGGTAGTTGTAAATGCATAATACAAAGTATCAAAACCACTTGAAGAGTCACCTGTATCTTCTGCAGTTCCACGGAATGTATATGCGCTACCTTTTATTGAGTTTTCACCGTATGCTGTTGAATCACTTGTATTACCTGTTGCAAGACTGATTGTTACAACCGGTGCAGTTCTATCAATTTTTACATTTACTGTTTCATCAGTTTTCTTTGCAGACTGAGCATTACTTCCTGTTCCAAAAGCAGAAGTATCTATTGCACGAACAGTATATTTATAATTTCCAGATGCAATTACAGACTGTGGCTGAGTAATATTTTCTTCATCTCTTGGAAGACCTGTAACTGTCCACTTGCCATCACTGTCGATTGAGGAAACATCAATATCTGTAAGTTTAATTCCAAAAGAATCATCTCCATCTGCAGGATCTTTAATCTGCCAGATTTCAAATGCTTCAATTCCGTTATTATCAGAAACGGTTCCGCTAAGAGTAAATGCTTCACCAGATTCAAAAGACTTTGATGCAGTATTTTCTGCAAATGCTACAGCGCTTTCTGAAGCTCTCTTGTATGATACAATATTTACTGAAGGAGCCTTTGTATCGAACATAAAGTTCTTTGAAACCCAGTCTCCAATATTTCCAACATCATCTATAGCACGAATATAAATTGTTTTCTGACCTTCTATACCGAAGGCGTAAGAATAATCTTCATTATTAAAATAAATTGTTTCACTTAAAGATGTTACACCTGGAATTGTTTTTATGTTTCCAGCAGTTTGTGCAGAATCAAAAGTATATTGAATCTTTGAAACTCCACTTGGCTTTAATTCACCACTTCCAGCTGCATCTTTTGCAGTAGCTTCAAAACGGAATGAAACGCTTTCTGTCTGCTTATTTGAAGGTACTGTGATTGTGTTTTCTTCAATAACAGGTTTTGTGCTATCAACATTATAAACAAATTCACGCTCACCCGGATTGTTCATTTCGTCTATAACAACATATTTGATTTTGTTTTCAGAGCGATTTGCTGAAGGTGTAAATGTATCTGTAAATGAATGACCATTTAATTTGTCTTCTTCTGTCTGACCATAAAGAATTGTCTCTTCATCTGTTCCATTTACATTTTCTACTCGTTTTACAATAAAATTTTCGTATCCTGAATCAATAGAAACAGTATTTGTAAATGAAACTTTTGCGCTATCTTCTTTAAGACCATTTGAAAGTGTAATTATTTTATTATCTGGAGATGTACTGTCTATGCTTAATTGAGGAGCAGCTTCTGTTACAACAATCCAGAATTCCTTTGAACTGGTTTTGTTAACTGTATCTGTAACTTCAATGCTACATTTATATTTTCCAGAAATATTTGGAACTGTATATCTGAAATCATAGGTTGTAGGTATATCAGACAATTCCTGATCATTATAACCGTCTGGAGCAGCCAAATTATCGCCTGTATTCTTATCGCTGATTTTGAAGGTATATTTGGCAATTCCATCATCATCATTTATACGAAGTTGTAAATCACTGCCTTTTGTTATGATGCTCTTACGCACTTTATTTCTAAGTGCTTCATTTACATCATCTACGGTTGCGTAGGTTAAAGTAAGGTTATTGTGGTTATATGGGAAAATAACAGGAATATCTGTTGTCTGGTCTACTATATACTGTTTTTCTGCATATGCCTCGTTACCTGCTGTATCTTCTGCATAAATTTTTACGGTTACAGTCTTTGATTCTGTACCCGTTGCAATATCTTCTGTATGAATTTCAAAAGACTGATTTGCTGGAGTAGTAATATAATGCTTTTCGGTCTTCTTTGTTTCAGTACCTACTCTGAATGCAATTTCTTTATCATCTTCATCTACGATTATGAAGTAAGGTCGTCTATCTTTTCCTTCCTCCAATGTCGACTGAACGGTAGTATAATCATCAATAATAGAAACCTTTATTGTGACTATACCGTTAAGATAACTTCCTGCAGCTTTTGAGCGGTCTTCTTCACCTGTATATTTTTCAGCTTCTGGAAGAATAGATATTGGAGTGATTGTAGGAGCCTTAACATCGTAAATAACAGTTTTTGTGCGGCTTGTAGGCATACTTTCCAAAGTAGAAGTGATATCAAAAACATACTGATCTGGATTTGACTGATCAAACCAGAATTTGTCATCTTCTGTTTCAGGTTCTGTAGGAACTTCGAATTCAAAGTTATAATAGATGTAACCACCCTCTACTTTGTCTATATCTTCGCGAGTTACTGTCTTTTCATAAATTAGTGTACCTTCTGTTTCTTCACCTTTTTTACAGGTGATTGTAACAATTGGATATCCATCTGGAACTGAAGTTGTACCTTTGATTAAAAGCTTTTCGCCTTTTTTAAGATATGTATTTGAAGGTGAAGGAGATGTAATATTCAGATTTGGAGCTACGTTCTTGGCTTTAAAGCGGATGAAGAATTCTTTGCCGTCAAAAGAAGGAACAACTTCATTTCCATTAGTATCAAAACCATATGCTCTAACAATATAAACTGCTCCGTATTCAAGACTTACAGATTCGCCTTCAGAATCTTTACAATTATCTTTTTGAATTATTGTGAGGAACTGACCATCACCAATATTTTTATAAGTAGAATTCTGTGGATAAATGATTTTTCTTTCAGATTCTGGAACAGCATTTCCATTACTATCTTTAGTCTCAATAAGATAAACTTTTAATGTTTCGGGCTCAAGATCATATCCATCAAGACCTTTCGAAAACTGAATCGTAAGAGCCCCATCATTTTCTACATTGTTTTCAACACCAATATCAAAACCAGAAATTGAGAATGTAGGATTATTCAAAGGATTAAGTGTAAAACTTCCTGCAGAAATAGCTTTTACATCAAAAAGATTTGAAATTAAAGTATCTGCTGCAGCCTTACGGCTAGAATCTATTGATAATTTTCCAGCACGAATTGAATATAAATCTTTTAATTGAATTCTTGATGTATTACCTGTAACAGAAGAATAATCAGATTGGAATTTCTGGAAATCAGATGAAAGAATGTATTTTGTTTCATAGTTACCTAAATCATCGCCATCAAGTTCTTTACCGATTTCAGGATATCGTTTTGCACGGTCATATGCGATAATTTCACACTTGAATGTTTTTCCAAAATCTTCTGGATCAATTTCTTCAAGAATTTTTTCTACATTATTATAGCCATAAAGTTTTGTATATAATTCATCACCAAATTTCGCAACATCAAGAGAAACTTTTGTTGCTACATCAGTAAGTTCTTTTTCACAGATAAGAGTATCAGGATCCTCTTTGCTATAAAATTTAATTACTATTTTCTGGATTTTACTATCGTCTTCTGCTTCACCAGCGATTGTAAAATATTGTCCATAGGTTTGAATTTTGTTGATATCGCTTTCTTCTATTGAAGATGATGGTTTTTCAAATACAACTACAGGTGGAGTATTATCAATTGTAAAAGAACGAGTTATTACTGTATGGTGCCCACCATTATCGTAAACAGTTACAGTTGCTTCATATTCTCCATCTCTGATTGTTGCCCCTTCTTTTTTTGGATCAATTAAACAGCTCCAAGTATTATCCTTGCCAACTGTTCCTTTAAATGAATACGTTAAAGATTGTTCGCTTTCAGAATTGTCGGTACTCTTCAAAACGACATTAATATCGGATAGAGTACCATCATCCGTCCACGTTCCACTGATAGGAAATGCATCACGAATTATTGATGCAATTGGAGGATTTTCAATAGTGACTTTTGGTGGCTCGGTATCAATCGCAGATCCAAGACCAATGTCAATGTCGCATGAGTTAAAAAGACAAAATGACAATACTGCCATTCCAAAAAGAATTGCAAACAAACCACGTTTTTTCATACAACGACTCCTGATATCGTTAATACTTTTTGAGGCAAGAAACATGCCTGATAAACTCTCGGTGTTGATGCAGAACTATTGAAGGTACGCCACATTTAAATATCGACAGAAAAATTATTTTACTTGAAACAACATGTTTGGAAGGAAGAAAACAACTTTTCTAACTATATTATTATTAATACTAACACGAGGATTAGCGAAAAGCAAATTTTTGGTAAAAAATAGGAAAAACAGGAAGTTTTTATCCGGAATTGGAAAAAGCAATTGCTCCATATTACACAAGTAAAGGAGTACGACTTGATGTCTATCTTAAAGATTCTGATAAGGTGATTGATATTGAATGCCAGGCAAATCTTAAGCCGGCACTTGGAAAAAGAACTCGATATTATCAGAGCATGATTGACATTGATAGTCTTATGAAGGGTGAAGAATACGAAAAGCTGAAGGAAAGCTACATTTTGTTCATCTGCAAAAATGATCCATTCAAAGATGAGAATGAGAAACATTTCGGGCTCCCCTGCTATACCTTCAAGAATATCTGCACCGAGAATAACGAGGTAAATTTAGATGACAAAACAATTAAGGTGATTTATAATGCAAGTGCTTACGAGAAGGAAGAAGATTCTCTGATAAGAGACTTTCTTCATTACATATACACAGACAAGCCTGGTGAAGACGACCTTTCAAACCGACTTTCCAGACTCGTAGAGAAATGCAAAGAAGATGAAAATCTCAGGAGTGATTATTTAGCCATGAATTTACATGATCATGACATCAGATACGAAGGTGAACAAATTGGTGCACAGAAGAAAGCCGTGGAAACTGCTATCAATCTCTTGAAAATAAACAAGCTATCTCCTGATGAAATTACTCTAGCGACAGGTCTTTCAATTGATAAGGTTCTGGAATTAAAAGAACAGATTACAGTTAGAGTTTAGTATATGGAGTCTTTCTTCATAACATATACACAAACAAGTTTGGAAAGGACGTTCTTTCAAACCGACTTTCCAGACTCGTAGAGAAATGCAAAGAAGATGAAAATCTCAGGAGTGATTATTTAGCCGTGAATTTACATGATCATGACATCAGATATGAAGCTCTCCAGGAAGGTGAACAGATTGGTGCGCAGAAGAAGACTGTGGAAAATGCTCGAAAACTTCTGGCCGATGGAAAATACACTGCTGAAGAAATATCTGAATTATTCAAAATTCCTACTGAAGATTTTATCGACATAGAGAAAGCATAATCACTCACACAGAAGACAGCTTCCCATAATTGGAAAGCTGTCTTCTGTTTTGTTGTGATTTGGATATTACTTCATTTGGGCGGTTTCGATGTAGCCGCTGGCTGCTTTTGTTATGGCATAACCGAGGATTGGATTCTTTGTACCATTTCCATAAATCATACCTTCTTCGTTTCCAGCTTCGGACACTCCTCTATTCGCCTCTTCTTCACCTGGCTCTATATTATTTGGAGGATTACCATCCGTAGTTGAATAAGTAATATTTCCTGAAGTATCTTTCCATACACCAACATTGATATGGTCTATAGAAATCTTGCTTGAGCTAGGAATTATACTTACTTCCCACGACTTTGTGAAAGCTTCGTCCTCAGCACCCTCTAAAGTTGAGGCTGTTGCAATAGATTCATCACCTGCCCAATATGCAACTTTTGGTCTTGCACAACTGCTACCATAGTAGCTGATGTATGGAACAGGTTTATTGTCTTTTAATGCAACATCAAGATTTAATTCTGTACCAACAATTCCATAAGAATCTACAATACAAGTTTTTGCCACATCAGGATTTGCATAGTTATCTAAGTAAGCATACCATACATCGGCATTGGCATTATCATAACATGCAATATGGACTTTTCCTGCACCATCAATTGCAACCTTACAATATTCTCCTATACCATTTCCTTCACCAAAGATTGCCTTAGGTGTACTCCAGCCGGTTGCACTTTGAGAATAAGAATCTATAGTTCTATCCGCGCCCTTAAATGACAACGCTTTAATTTTGTGTGGGGCAGTGTTATACGAATATAACATCTGATTGTTTGTTGCATCATACCATACAGCTACCACAAGATCGTCTTTAAACGTAACTGGAGCATCTTCCGTTCCTGTATTATAAGTTTGTCCACCTTGATATTTTGCTGCAATACTAACATATTGACCGGCACAAACAGGATGTGGAGTTTCTTCATCCGTCATGACAGCTGTGTTAACAGACAAATACTGTTGCTTGTTTTTGTTATCATAATAGAAAGTCTTTTTACCTGTTGTTTGACCTGCAATAAGAGATGTATACTCAAGTGTATATGGTAAAGCTTGAACAGACTTTGTATTCCTTAAAGATCCATTCGGACCATAATAATCAGCTAAAAGGCCATCATTTCCTTTTGTTGTCGTAACCTTTCCATACTTAAAACGAATTTCGTTATTCAATTCATCATAGTATGCAAGATAAACATTTGTACTTGTCGCATCTATAACTGTTGTTGCTATTGATGATGATTTTATTCTCTCTTTATTTATATTATCTCCTGTAAAAGTTTTACCTTCCGCATCAGTAGCCTCTCCCTGTCCTATAGATTCAAGTCTAAGCCATCCATCGGACTGATTATGCCATTTTGCATCTTTAGTAATTCCTCCATTACCCCATTTGCTCGAGAAGATTCCAAATGGATCTGCATCCGTACTACCATTAATATCACCACCAGCTGCTGTACCATATGCGTTTCCTTTTGCATCATAAGCAAAGCCGATGCTAGTCCAGAAGTCGATTCCATACTTCCATTTTCCATAAGATTTATCCAAGCTACCCATACTGAAATACAAAGGTCCATTTGTAAAAGCAAAACCTACCTGTTTATTTATAGGATTTATTGCCATTACTGGTTGTGTTAACGGTCCGTTCGTTGGCTTACCAGCTTCAGAATTAATCTGCCAAACATCAAACTCAACATCGTCCGTCAACAGGTTATTGTTATCACCATTCGGCATGCGATTGTAGTAATTTTCATAAACAGACTTGTCGCCGGTTGGCTTGTTAGTCAGATTAACTGTTCCTGTGTAACTGCCCTTGCCTTCATTGTTGTTCATATTGTTGATTGTATACAAATCACCAACCTTCAAAACGATTTTTCCTGAAGATTGAATATTAGATACATCAAGTTTATTTTTATTTGTTCCCGAAAGATCCTCCCAATTTTCATTAGTGGCATTATAATATTTAGCCCCAGTAAGATTGAATCCAGAGAATGTTACTGTTTCTGTATCACTTACAGGATAATGTCCAAGAGCGGTTCTGTCATATACACTTGGATTATTTCTCTTCAATGAAGAAAGTTTTGTTTCTACACCTGTAATATACGGCACAATATCCATCTTGTAGTAATAGGTCATATTCTCAAGTTCATCTTCTCTATAAACTACTGTTGTATCTGCCGTTGAAGTAGTTACTTTTGTATTACACCAGAAATCTGTGTAATAAGTTGTAAGTGCATTCTCCAAACCTTTTACATTGCCCCATAGAGTTGGACCTTTGTAAACAACTGTTGAATCTGCAGTTGATGAGGTTGCCTTTGTTGAACAATTATAATCTGTGAAATAAACTGATGTTGTTTCTTCCTTTACATCTTCCCAAGTTGAACTTTGAACCAATGTTGTCTGAGTTGTACCGTTATGAACAGAAGTATTTGTAGTTTCAGAACCACGTGCATCAACTGCGTATACAACTACTGTCTGATCTGCCTGTGCTGGAACAGTTCTCATAGCTGTATCTACTGTGAGAGTCCACTTTACAAGATGTCCATCACCATTACAGAATACATCTGTTGCTGAGAAGCCCCAGCCTGTTGTTGAGCTATATGCAGTTTGTGTCCAAGTTCCATTATATGTAGAAACAGGCGTTGTTCTGCTGGCAAGATTTGTATGGTTAGACATCTGAACATAAAGTTCCTTGAGCTTAATGTCATCAAATGCATAACCTTCTATCTTGATTACACCAGAAACCTTTGGATCGCGGTCGTTTACACCCGAACCACCTGTTGTAAAGCTTGACGGCAAATCACCTTCGAGCTCGATATGGCCTTCTGCAATCGGATCTGTTCCTGTAGTCCAACTAACAGAATTATCTGTTTTTGAATTCCAGTAGAACGGACGAATCTTAACAACAGGGCTTGTTGTATCCTGATACTTAAGATTTAACGCAACGCGGAATTTTGCACTGAGGCGACCTGTTGTATCATGAGTTGTTGCATTCCATGTTGATGATGAACCTTCTGTTGAATCATAGATTGTGTATTCAAACCATGTTGGACCAGTTTCACTGTTACCGAGTGCATTCAAACTGTAAGTATCAGTTGTTTCTGTTTCTAGTTTTCCAGGAATTTCCATGTAAACATTTTTGTGACCGACTATATAAGCATTTTCATTCTGATCATCTAATTTATAGTAACCTTCAGAATCTTTTTCTTCATCTATACCATCATCAGTTCCGTTACCTATAGTGTTTGCTGCATATTTTATGTTTGCAGTTGCAAGACTATCTTTATCGCCATATTTATAAGTGTAATATAATGCTCCATTACCACCAACAATTTCTGGAGTAAAGCGTGTAGTAGCCTTTACAGTCATAAATGCAGTTCCCTCTTCACCTTCTGCAAGAATATAGTCTTTGTCATTTCCAGATACTACAAGTTCTGAAGTCAGTGCCGTAGCTCTTTCTGAAGTCACCCCGCCAACCTTACGTTCCTTGCCTTTATAGTAGGATGTCTTGTATTCTCCAGCGTCTTTAGTGTTGTTTTCATTAAAGTCTGACCAAACTTCAAGACTTGCAAGACGAGGTGCGTTATTTTCGACATTTCCTGTTACAGAACCTTCTTTATAATTTCCAGCCTTATCAAAAGCTACATAATGAAGAACAATTATACCATCAGCCATATTCTGAGAATTAATGTTTGCTTCCCATGCCCAGCTTGTTCCAGAACCAGCCTTGCTTACTGATTCAACCATATGGTCGTGATCATCATTGTTTATATAAGAATAATAACCATAAAGGCCATCATCAGTTGATTTTGAACCTGAACCTGATTCAATATTATTGTTTACTACGTTTGCAATAGCAAAGAGTGCAGTATCTGAGTCTGTACTATATTCTGGCTGACCATCGATATTGATTGTCTTACCATCAGAACTAATACTACTTATAAAGAAGATTGAACCACCTATCTTACAAAGTCCGCCTACATGAATATTTGAATCTGCATTTGCTATAGTTAAAGTTCCTAAAGATTCTTCGCTACGTCCTACAGTTAGAGACTTCCACATAAGACCACTGTCTGATGTAAGAGATGAATACTGAACTTCACTTGGATATGTTGTTTCATCTTCTACTATCTTGGTCTTTTGACGCATTACATCGTAAACTACATGCTTGTCTGTAATATTTCGTTCAAACCAGAATGCAAGATAATCAAATCCAGACTGAGCTTTTGTACCAACAGGCTCTTCTTTTACCAGAGAACCAAAACTATAGAAACCATTTGAGTTCTTTACAGAACTGTTTATATTAAATTGTGTACCGGATGTAACAAGTTCTGGTGCTGTATTGTCATAATTGATTACATATTCAGGTGTAATTGTATGTTTAGGCGTTGCATTATCAGAGGCTTCTACTACAATAGTAAGGCTTCCAAAATCACTTCCTGTATTAAGTTTACATTTAAAGGTTTCGGCCGCACCAGCCTCTCCACTAGGATTCTGATTTGTTTTGTCTGATGCTGGACCTACTTCAAGCTTAGAAAGTCCTTGAGTATCTTTTACCTTACCACATAACCACCAGGTTCCTTTTACCCAAATATTATCTTCAAATGGACGAGATGCCGTTACAGTACCATCGCCGTTTTCATTATCTGAGAATTGTCTCAAATAGAGCTCACTGACTACAGGATTATCAGAATCATATACACTAAGCTGCTGTTCGTAATTACTTAAGTTGCCATCCTTATCTTTTGCAAATACACGGTAAGCAATTGGATTCAATTTTCCAGTACCAGGGTTAAATTCTGCATGGTCATTAATCTTCAGATTCCATGCAGAACCAGAGAAGTTTGCCTTGATGAAATATGCAGAACCATCATCCGAATCTTCACCTGTTACAGATGTAACAGCTGTTGGTCCTTCTGTAACATCTGTTGTTGAAGCATTATCTATAGTTGTAATGTTTGTGTAAACTTGATAGCCTTTTTCAATCCATTGCTTTACATCCTTAATTTTTGGAGCAAATGAGTTGAGTGTATAAGCATGCGAATAGGTTATATTGTTTCCACTTACAGTTGAAGTTACAGTATCTACAAATTTAAGACCACCTGCTGTTCGTGTTCCGGTTGTGAGACTTGCTTCTTCAGAAGAGTCATAACCATTATTAATTGAAGAAATAATCTGTACCCAAACAGAATCCACTCCTATTTGACTTCCAATTGTATCAGTTGCAATTCCTCGTAAACTTACAGAACCACCAAGTGTAGTTCCAGCCTCTTCTGGATAATCGATAGTAACGCTTGGAGCATCTCCTTGTGGATCTATGAGAATCGGATGTTTTATTACAGTTTCAAGGCCAACTTGATCTACAGCCTTTATCCAAAGATAAGCTTTTACCTTTGTAGTAAATGCCTTAGAACTAATTGCCGCTTCGGTTGTTACCCCTGAGTTAATAAGGAATTGTTTGAGAGTTACATCATGGCTTTCATTTGCAGATGTTGTACCGCCATCGAGATATACATACCAGTTATAGCTTCCTCCCTGAATTGGAGTATAATATGGTATATAATTACAACTTGAAGCTCCAGCCTCATCGTTCTCATCTTTCCAAGTTGTAATTTCAGTTTCAGAACTTCGGTGTTCATAATCTGCAGCAGGTACTGTTGAATCATCAAGTGAAAGTGCATAGTACATAAACTCGCGTGGTGTATCAGATGCGGCTGTATTCTTCCAGTAATTCAAATCTGTTTCACCAACAGCTGGAATACTTCCACATGAATACTGAGTAGAACTTGGCGAAGTAACTGATATTACAGGATGAGTATTATCTACAATTATTGTAAAGTCATAATTATTTTCCTTTACTCCATCAGAAACCTTAATTGTACATGCCTTTGAGCCACTTTCCATGTTAGATGGAATATTTATAGTAGCATTCCAATATTTTGCATTTGGATAAGACTGATTATAAGATTCACTACCACTAGATATTTCATCACCTTCAGTAAATGTTATTGTCTGTTCTGCAGTTTGAGCTTCTGCCGAAGTCTTTACTTCCATTAATACAGACTGAACACCATTATCATCAAAGGCTGGTACACGAATCTTAAATGTGTTTCTTGTTGTTCCGCCAAATGGGCGTGCACTAATATCTGCCTTATCCTGCCAAGTTGTTCCGTTATCTGTACTGAACTGTAAGTTTCCTCTATATGGTTCAAGAGTATCTACTTTAATATAAGTTACTGTCGTTGTAGTTGCGTTATTTGCAAGTTTATATCCATACTTCTTTGGATTTTCACCTTCAGAGCTATCGATAAGCTTAGGCATTGTAGCATCATAAGTTGTAGCATCCTTTGTTGTAAAAATTCTGCCAGTTGTTCCAGAAGCATCTATTACCTTAAAGTAAAGATTATGAGGACCATCATCATTCTTATTACCCTGCTTCTTAAACTTCAAAGTAAATGAGCCATTTGAATACTTAAGATTTGTTGGATTTGCAGTTGTACTTGCTGGGATATAATCATTATCTGTTGGCACATTCGTTCCATAATAATATGAAAGGCTTCTTGGTGTACCGTCATCATCTGATATACTTCCGTATAATTCAACATTAGAGAAAGAAACTCTATTATTTGCTGACATTCCAGCTGTTGTCGTTGGTACATCTGAAAGGTCCAGATTAGAGAATTTAATAATTGGACGATCGGTATCTTGAGAAACTTTTATGCTCTTTGTACGTGATGAAAGTGTTGTTGATGTTGCAGAGTTATCTGTAGAATTTCCAGCTTCATCAGTTGCAGATACACGAATATCATATTCTGATTCATCATCGAGAGTTGTTGTATCAATAGTTCGTGACCAGCTAGTAAGCGAAGCATTTTCTGGAGCAGGAATTTCTGTCCATGTTGAAGTATCATGCTTTTGATATTCTACTTTCAGAGATGCAAGTTTTTGATTATCACTTGCAGAGCCACTAATTACAATTGTACCATTTACATAAACTGTATTATCATTTTCGCCACGTTCAAGGTTCAGGTTATCTATATCTTTGAATGTTACAGTTGGAGGTTCATCATCGACAACCATTTGGAACAGGTTATAATCTAATGTATTTCCGACATTATCTTTTACGATGAAGTTGATTCCTCCGCTTATCATGTCAGCTGTTGGAATTGTGTATTTCCAGAGAGAAGCTTCTTTCCAGTTTGCAGATGCAAATGAAGCTGCAGAAGTATGTGCCGTTTTACAGATATATGCTTTAGAAGAATAATTTACAACATCTCCAGTCTCATATGCATGACCTGTCTGCCATGCTGAAATTGAATTTTTAATTGCTGTTGGTAAAGCATTGAATGCAACATTTGCAGAAGTACCGCTCTTACCTTTCTGTTGGAATGCAGCTGATGTTGCAATACCTGTAGATTTTTCAGAATCTTCTGAATCAGCCAGTGCACCGTAAACAGTCAAATTAGATTCCTTATTCACAAGCACAGAAGTAATTTCTGATGCAGGAATCATTGAAGTATCAGATAATCCTGCACCCAGGAATACTGGTTCTTCAGGTGCAAGTGTATCAACAAAAACAGTAAGAGCGTATGTTGTATTTACTGTTGTTGTATTTCCTACAGCATCTGTTGCCTTGATATAGATAGTATTTGTACCCTGATCATCACAAACAATTATTCCTGTCCAACCAGATGTTGATTGCATAAGGCTTGTAGGATTTGTAAAGTTAGTATCTGTTGAAATCTGCACGGTACTAATTCCAGATCCTGTATCTGTTACAGAAACTGTAACTGGAATCTGTTCTGTCTTATGCCAGCCTACATTGTTTGTGGCAGTATAATCTGCAGTTCTTGTAACAGAAGTATTATCCATATCAATTTCTGGTACGGTTGTATCTACTGACAGGCTTCTTGCTACTGAGTTTGTCTTACCGGCAAGGTCTGTTACCTTTACGGTAAATGTATAGTCTCCGTCAGCAAGCTGAACTGCGTTTGCTGTTGTTTCTGAACCTACCTTGAATGCTTTTTCATATTTTCCGCTTTCTTCATTCAATGACATCTGTACAGTCTGGTCACCGTAAAGAACTTCTACCTTCTGTACGCCATATGTATCTGTAGCTACTGCTTCAAGAGTGAAGCCTTCCTTCCTGTATGAGCCTGCCGCAGGATTTTTATTATCAGATGTGTCTGTAAAACTGATTGAAGGTACTGCCTTGTCATATACGAACGACTTAGCTAGTGTCCATGCACTAGTATTTCCGGCCTTGTCATATACACGTACCCAAAGATACTTTGTACCCTGTGCATTGAATACTGTACCGAATGCGCTACTTGCAAACTCAACTGTATATGCCCATGTGCCGTCTGTACCAGGTGTTACGCTTGCCTGAACTGTTGCTGCTGCAACCGGCGTAGAAGCTGTATCTGTAAATAACAGTTCTACTTTATCAAGACCGGAACCAGCAGTACCATCGTTTACACTACCCTCTGATCCTTCAAACTTGAACAGATTTCCTTCTGTTTGGCTTGCTGTTGGTACTGTGAACTTATCTGTATCATTAGTTACAGTAGGTACGGCAGTATCTACAATAACTGTCTTTGTAAGGGTAGTATTTGTCTTACCAACCTTATCAGTTGCAGTAAAGATATATGTGTAAGTTCCATCTGCTGCAGGAGTATTCTCATAGTTCCAGCTTCCATCTGCTGCTGGTGTTACAGAGGTTCCGTTTCCGCTTTCATCGTTTCTCTTTATAATGAAAGATAAAAGTCCATGAGTCTCAATTACATTTCCACTTATCGTTACTTTTCTTCCGTGATCTGTATTAGTTGCATAGTTTACATATTCTGACGTTTCTGCACTTACTACTGGAGCTGCCATATCCACGTGGAATTCCTGACTGTATGGCTCGCTGATGCTAGCTGTTGCACTGTTTGAATCACTTAGGTTTCCAGCTCCGTCAAGTGCATACATGTAAATCTTGTATTTACCTTCTGCAATTGAATCTTCACCGCTGTTTATGTTTCTATAGAATGACCAGTTTTCTTCTGCCGTTACTGCTGTCCAACCTGCGCCTGTCCATACTGTTTCATCAAGCAAGTCTGATGCAGGTGCTGTTGTTGATGCGGTAGTATCTGAAAGTGCCAGTATTTTATAGTAGATTGCCTTTATTTCATTTGCTTCGCTTATACTTCCAGAGAACTGATATGGAGTACTGTTTATGGCATTTGTTCCAGTTTTTGCATTTGCAGCTGGATTTGTTATTGTCAGTTCAGGCAATGCCTTATCTACTGTGGTATTCGTTACATATTCAGCACTGTTTCCTGCATTGTCCTTGAGAACAAATTTATATCTGTAATATCCGTTTTCAGGTTCACCGTCACCGAGTGGTAAATGGCGAGTCCAGCTACTACCATTGAGGGCTACAATCACTCCACTTGTTCCAGATGCTTCTGTTGCTGTATAGCTTACCTTGTCAGTACTGTGCTCTTCTGTTACAGTCAAGCTTGCAACTCCTGAACCTGAATCTCCTGTGCTTCCGCTTACTGTAAAACCTGTCGAACTCATATATTTGAGTACGCTTGCTGTATTTACATCCAAAGACGGATTTGTTGTATCAATATTAACTGTTTTAGTTACTGTATTCTCATTACCAGCATAATCTTTCATCCTTACGGTAATCGTTTTTTCACCTTCTGTAAGTTCTGTCAGTGTTGCACTGTAGCTTCCTGCAGAACCAATCATAGGTTCAAAAGTCGTTCCATCTTTTGAAATTTCTACAGTATCGATATTTACTTCGGTAACATTAACTGCAAATCTTATTGATGATGACTTATACCATGTATTGCCTTCTACTACTGTTCCTGCCGGTGTAGATGCCCCGAAGGCTCCTTCAGGCAAAGTTGTATCCACGGAGAATGTTCTAGTTACTTCACTAATCTTTCCTGCAAGATCTGTTACCGTTACCGTAAAGTTATATGTTCCGTCTGCAAGAAGAACTCCTTCTCCTGCTTCTGTTCCTACCCTGAATAATTTCTCGTATTTTCCTGTTTCTGCATTCAGCCCAAGTATTACTTCGTTCTGATTTCCGTATGCGGCTGTTACACTCTGTACTCCATATGTATCTTCCGCACTTACTTCCAGCTTGAAACCTTCTCTGTTGAATGAATTTACCGCAGGTGTTGCTGCTGCAAACTCTACCGACGGTGCTGCCATATCATATACAAATGTCTTTGCAAGTTGCCATCCACTTGTATTTCCAGCCTTATCATAAGCTCTTATCCACATGTACTTGGTACCCTGTGAGTCTTCGTCAAATTCACTTCCGAATACATCACTCGCGAACTCTACCGTACATGACCATATACCAGTTGCTGACGGTGTTACAGTTACTTGTGCCGCTTCTATTTCTTCAGGAGTTTCATCACTTCCTTTAAACAGAAGTCCTACCGAATCAAGCCCAGTACCATTAGCTCCATCACTTACACTTCCAGAAGCTCCTTCAAACTTGAAAATTGTATTCTCTGTTTGATTTCCCACAGGTACCGTAAACTTATTCTGATCACTGCTTACTTCTGGTGAAGTTATATCTACCTTAACCGTCTTTGCAAGTGTAGTATTAGTTTTTCCTACTAAGTCAGTTGCAATAATTGTGTATGTATATGTGCCGTCTGTTGCTGGAGTATTCTCGTAGCTCCAGCTTCCATCCAATGCAGGAGTAACAGATGTTCCGTTTCCAGTTTCATCATTTCTCTTAATGATAAATGACAGGAGTCCGTGCGTTTCCTCCACGGTTCCACTTATTGTTACTTTTCTTCCGTGATCTGTATTTGTTCCATAATTTACATATTCTGCGGTTTCTGCTGTGACTACTGGTGCCGCCATATCTACATGGAATTCCTGACTTGCTCGGGTACTCAAGTTTCCGGCTCCGTCGAGTACGTACATGTAAATCTTGTACTTGCCTTCTGCAATAGCATTTGTTCCGCTATTAATATCTCTATAGAATGACCAGTTTTCTTCTGCTGTTATTGATGTCCAACCTGCATTTGTCCATGTCGATTCATAAATAATATTTGCTGTTGGTGCTGAAGGTTCATCAGCTGTTATATCAAGAATCTTATAATAAATTGCTTTAATTTCATTAGCTTCGTTTATGCTTCCAGAGAACATATATGGAGAAGCATTTATTGAATCAACCCCAGTTCTTCCTGTTGGATTTATAAAACTCAATGAAGGAGCTACGATATCTACCGTAGTATTTGTAGAATATTCCGCACTGTTTCCGGCTTTATCTTTGAGAATGAACTTATATCTGTAATATCCATTTTCTGGAGTTGTAGAAGCTCCCAATGGAAGATGCTTTGTCCAATTGTTTCCAGTAAACTCAACAGCAGCTCCAGATGCAGAAGTTGCCTCAAAGTTTACATTGTCTTCGCTATACTCTTCTGTTACAGTGAGAGTAGCTACTCCTGAGCCTGAATCTCCGACGGTTCCGTCAACAGTAAAGCCACCGGAACCCATATATTTAAGAACGCTTGATGCATTTACATTAAGAGAAGGCTCTGTTGTATCCACATAAATAACTGTAGATGTTGTATTCTCATTGCCTGCATGATCCTTCATTTTTACAGTTATAGTATTTTCTCCCTCTGACAATTCTGTAAGGGTTGCACTATAACTACCACTGGAAAGTGTCATTGGGTCATCGATACTTCCATCTTTTGTAATTTCAACTGTATCAATATTTGCATCAGTTACGTTTACTGCAAATCTAACTGATGATGATTTGAACCAGAGCTTACCATCTGCTAAAGTTCCGGCTTGATTTTCTGCAAAACTACCTGTTGGCAAAATTGTATCAATTGAGAAAGTTATTACTGCTTCACTTGATTTTCCAGATTTATCAGTAACGTGAACTGTGAATGTATATTTACCATCATCAAGATGTGTAGCATCTCCAGGTTCTGAATCTACTCGGAATGATTTTTCATACTTTCCAGTTTCTGTATTTAATGTTAATGGAACAGCAGTTTCTGTACCGTATGAAACAGTTACACTATCTACACCATAAGAATCTGATGCATTTACTTCAAGTTTAAAGCCTTCTTTTCTATATGAATTTGCTACTGGTGTTACATCAGTAAAGCTTACTTCTGGAGCGGCTGTATCATATTTAAATGATTTAGGAGTCCAAGCACTTGCGTTTCCAGCCTTATCGTACGCTTTTACCCAAAGATATTTTGTACCTTGAGTATTGAATACACCACCAAATGCTGCATTTGCAAATTCGACAGTTGATGACCATGAACCATTTGATGACGGAGTTACTGTTGCTTGAGCTGCAGTTGGTTCAGTATTATCGCTTGTAAATGCGATTTCTACCTTATCAAGTCCAGAAGCTGCATCGCTAAGGCTACCGGCAGCACCCTCAAACTTGAACATACTGTTTTCTGTCTGCGATGGATTAGGAACTATGATTGCATTTTCTTCTGTACTTACGGTTGGTGCCACTGTATCAAATGCAATATTCAAAGTCTGCGATGATGTAAGTCCAGCCTTATCTGTTGCTGTTATAACTAAAGTTGCACCAGTAGTCCAGCTAGACCAGTCGCCTACTGTGAAATTCCAGTTTTGTGCAGGGTTAGTAAGAGTCTGATTTGGTAAAGAAGCTGTAGAATTTGCAGCTGTATTTATTACATCAAGACTTATACTCTTTACACCACGGTTATCTGTTGCTACACCAGAAACTCTAAATTGTTTTCCCTGTGTATTATTTACATAGTAATAATCATTTTTCTGACTAACATCTTTTGAGCTGGAAGTAAGAACTTCTTCAAATTTTACATTTGAAATTTCTGGAGGATCCTTATCTACAATAACGTTGCATACAGTTCTTGTATCTGAGTTGCCTTCACCTGCTCCATCTACTGCAGTTACAGAAACTGCATAAGAGCCGCTTGTTGAAGGAAGCTCTGCAACAGGAATTGTTACTACCCATTTTCCGTTTGTAGGACTACCAAAAGTTGTATCTAAGGTTGCAGATTTTATTTCGGCAAGGCTTTCCATCTTTACAGAAACTTTATTTACGCCTGCACTAACTGCATTCTGTCCATCAGGTTTATCGTTTACAGTAAATGCAAGCTGTAAATCTGCAGAACCATCAGTAAATACATCTTCTGCCGACAGAGTTTCTGGTGCCTGTGTATCAACATTAATACAATAACTGCTTACAGAGTCTATTGCTGCATGACCAACATTATCCACAGCAACAAGAGCAAGATGATTGTGTCCTGCAGTAAAGCCTGTAATCATTGTTTTGTAAGTAGAAACAATATCTGTATAGAATTTTCCGTTCTGAATATCTGGTGAATTATCTGATTTTTTTGCAGGAACGATTTTATTTCCAAGAGTTCCATCGTTCAAATCGCCAGAAGCAGACTTGTCGGCATAGAATATTCGTTTTGTTTCTGGTACAGCAAGAGGAGAAAAATATCCTACACCAGATTCTGAAAGTGCCTGCGATTCGTAATTTTTAAGGAACGATTGAATTTCTGTTGTAGTTGGCTCATGTGTATAAAGCTTGTAGTAAATCATCTTTACACCACTGCCAGCACCATCTTCAAAATTACCACGGATTTTGATTGTCTCTTTATTTCCGAAAGTTCCTGACTTGTACTTACCACCTACATCTTTATCAAGGTCTTCATTCCATAATGAACTTGTAGAATCTATATCATCATTAGACTGTTCACCAATGCGGAAGTAAAGATCTTTTCCTGATGTATCAACACAGTGCTTTGAAACCGGAGCTTCAGTATCAAAAATGATTCTAAAATCTTTTGGAGCTATAGTTTCATTTCCAGCCTTGTCTTTAGCAGAAATGATAGCAGTTACATAGTTAGTCCATGTCTTCCAGTTATCTGTCCAAGCTTCTGTTGCTGAATTACTTTCAAGAGTCCATACAGAATCTGTAGTTGTAAGCTGCTTAAGAGTTGTGCCATTTTCATCTTTAATAGTAAGAGAAACTTCACCTATCTCAAGATTATCTTTTGCAATTCCTGTGAGGGTAAATGGAGTTTCACGATTATCAATATAATAAGTTTTGATTCCATCCTTAAGACCAGCATCATATGCCGAAGTAAGTGAATAGTTTTGTATAGTAGGCGGATCTATATCATAAACAATCGTTTTTGAAGCAGATGATGAAGACTCCTCTAATGTAGAAACAATTTCAAAAACATATTTATCAGTTTTTTCTTCGCTAAAAGCAAAGCCTGTTGTATCATCTGGAATTGTTACTGAGAAGTTATATTTTATCCAGTCATCTTCTGAGTCGTTTGCTAAATCAGATTCAGAAACAGTGTATGTCCAAATAGAGTCTTTTGAACCATTCTTTCTCAACTCAAGTATAGGCTGCCCATCTGGAACTGATGTAGTACCTTCAATTACAACAGAATCACCTTTTTTGGTATACCAGATTGTATCTTCTGGCTTTGTAATTGTAAGCTCCGGTGGAATATTTTTCGCCTTTAAACAGATTCTGTAATCTTTATTGCTTCCATCAAGAGAAGCTTCCATTTTATTGCCTTCAATATCTTCGCCTTCTACACCAATTATATAAATTGTGCGATAAACAAGATCTTTTTCTGGGTCGTTTACGTCTTGTTTTTTTCTGATTGTTGCAAGGAACTGGCCATCGCCTTTCTTTTCATATTGTGCATCATCATCAGATAAATATATTTTATCTGCATTCTCGATTGTATTTCCCTGTGGATCCATAACAGGAATCAAATATACTTTCAAAGAATCCCTATCAATTTTGATTCCATCCAAACCTTTTGAGAGCTGCACAGTAAGAGCACGTTCATTTTCTACGTTTGTAATTTCTCCTAATTCCAAACCAGAGACAGAGAATGAAGGATTGTTCTTTGGATTGAGTTTAAGACTTCCTTCGCTTACTGATTTATTTTCAAATAACTCAGCAACTTTACTTGCAACTTTATTTTCAATACTTCGATCTGAAGTTAATTGGCTGTTTCCAGCTCTTATTGCATATAAATCTTTTACCTTTAATTTTTGATTTTCGCCTTTTAATTCTGCACATAACGCACTGTTTTCTTTATTAAAATCCTGCAAATCATCATCAAGAAGATAAGTTTCTGTTTTATTTCCTAATGCATCATCTTCTTTTTCCTGGCCTTTTGGAGGATATCTCTTTGTACTATCATAAGATTCGATAGTACAATAATACTTATGATATCCACCATCTGGATTAGTACCATAAATTTGGCTGTAAATATTTGCTTCATCAAAAGTCTTGCTAAATTTTGCTATATCATTATCGATTTTAGAAGAAACTCCAGTGAGAGTTGTTGACCAAGGTCCTTTTTCTGGATTTTCTGCATCATAAAATGTAATCTTTATATTTCCTATATCATTATCATCAGCAGCTTCACCTGTAAGAGTAATATATTGACCATATGATTCTACCAAACTATCTTCTGAATCTTTTATCGAAGAAGGACGCGATATAACAACTACTGGAGGAGTATTATCTATTGTAAAACTGCGGTTTGTTATGGTTTTATGGCCCATCGCGTCTGTAATAGTAACTGTTGCCTCGTATTTTCCGTCTTTGATTCCAGCTGTTTCTGGATCAATCAAAACATACCAGGTACCTTTTCCACCAGAAGACTGAAATTCATATTCCAAGGTACCAGTAAATTTATATTCCACTGAAGTTTCTGAACTAGTTGATTTGAGAACAATAGAAAGATCAGAAATTGAACCATCATCAGACCACCTTCCATCAATTACAAATGGATCGCGTATTTTTGCAAGATTAGGTGGATTTTCAATTGAGATAGTAGGTACTTCAGTATCTACCGAGGATCCCAATCCAATTTCACAAGAAACAATAATGAGAATAAGTAATAATGTAAAAAATAAGCCCAGTTTCTTCATCGCTGTTCTCCAAAAACAAACTTTATGGATGTGGTCAGGCAAAATTAGCCTCTGACTCACTACACTACTTTTTTGAATACGATAATAAGAAACTTTATTAATTTAGATATTTTTCTACAACTTCTATTTTCGGTTGAATTATAACAGAACTTTAATATAAGGGTGGTGGCGGGAACACTATGATAATAGCATAATTATAGAAAAAATTCAAGCAAAACTATAAGATAGCCTCATGATTGAACCTGGAAAACTTTTTCAGCTGGAAGGCGGGCAGAAACGCCGTAAGCTTGCACTGACTTTTGGAGCACTTGAGCGCGATATTCTTGGAATTGCAGAAAAAGGCACGGAATATTCTTTTACGAGCCTGCCTCGCGCCGAATACATAAAGCAGGTAGCAGCCGTCCTTCTCCGCGATCCCAAACTTTCCGAAGAATCCGCCACACAACTCCGCAAACTGCTGGCCGCAGAGCCATTAGACGAGCTCCGCCTATGCAACTACGCCCGCAACACACTTCTCGAGCTCTTAGGAACCTTCCCGGCCGAGTGGGACCTAGTAATTGCCCCTCACGCCACCCCGGAAAACGAAGACGGTACAGTCTGCGCGCGCGATTTTTACCCGGGAGTCTGCGTTTACGCCGAAGATATTCGTTCTCCATTCAATATAGGTTCAATTTTCCGTTCGGCAGAGGCCATGGGAGCCGAAAAAGTTCTTATTTCGCCGCACTGTATCGACCCGAATCAGCCGCGCGCAATCCGCTCTGGAATGGGCTGCATTGAAACAATGGGCTGGGAACGCCTTTCCCTGGAAGAACTTCCTCAAGACCTGCCCGTTTTTGCACTGGAAACAGGCGGCACACCAATAGAAGAGTTTGAATTCCCCGAAAAAGGAATCTGCATAATAGGTTCAGAAGAGCTTGGTGTAAGCCCCGAAGCTCTTGCACGTGCAACTTACGGCACAGTCACCATTCCAATGAAGGGCCTCAAAGCCTCGCTCAATGTTGGTGTGGCATTTGGTATTCTGATGCAGAAATGGGTGGAAAGTCTAAACAAGTAAACGCTGCCCCAATCACTAAAAAAAAGCGCCGACCTCAGTAAATAGAAGTCGGCGCTTTCAATTTTAAGATGTCTTAAAAACTACGCATTAATATAGAACAAAGAGAAGAAAATCAAAACGCTTCCAAAAAGCATGATAATATTGCTCAAAAGGTGCATAAACTTGATTTTCTTAAGATTGTAAAAGATGATTCCTACAAGGTAGAAGGCAGCACCAGAAACCAGCATACTAAAGCTTGTTGGTGAAAGCACTTCGTAAAGAATCTTTGCAACGCCAAGTCCAGAAAAACCTGCAATAATGCACAATACTACATTAAGTTTTTCATATTTCTGACCAGCAACTGCATAAAACAGAACTCCAATAAACACTACAGCCCAAACAAGTCCAAACAAAATCCAGCCGATATTACCCTGAATCTTTGTGATTGTGTATGCACTGTAACCAAAACCAATAATCAGGAAGGTAAAAATGTGCGAAAGTCTGTCGAAAACCTGCTTAGCAGTGATGTTTGTGAGAGCATGCTGTAAGAGTGAACTCAAATACATCAACATCATAGATGCACCAAAAAGTGAGTAGAACACGATTGTTGTATTAAAGAATGATGTAACATTTCTCATTGCGAGAGTGTCCAGAATAGCAGTTGCTGCAATAAAAAGAGCAACACCAATTCCCTGAACAATAGAACTTGCAATTTCTTCGCCAACTGTAAGACGGCGTGATTTTTTGCTCAACTCAATAAGACGTTTTTCGTTTTCAATGCGGCGCTCAGCGCGTTTTACTGCTTTTTCGTTTTTTGCGTATTCAGCAGCAGCATATTTTGCCTTAAGACGTTCAGGATCTTCGGCATACATAATGTTTACCTGCTGAACAGCATTTTCATAATCTATTTTAAGTTGATGAAGTCTAGAACGCTTCTTTTTTTTGAGTGATTTCAGGGTTGATTTTCTGACTGCTTTTTCTGCAATTTCATCTTGTCTGGACATAGTTTTCCTCTCTTTTGTGATATGAGTTTATTATGACATTTTTTACTAGATTTGTCAAAATAAATCTAACGCATACACAATTCATACAAAAGAACGCCAGCCGCAACAGAAACATTTAAGCTGTCAATTTTACCGCAGGTTGGAATAGAAACAATAGTATCGCACTGCTTTTCCAAAAGCTGTGAAATACCAGTTCCTTCGCTTCCCATAACAAGAACAGATTTTTCGGCAAAATCAACTTTAGTACAATTTTCGCCACCAGCATCAGCTCCATAAACCCAGAAGCCTGCAGCCTTAAGCTGTTCAGCCGCACGAACAAGATTATTTACAATTGCAACCGGAACCCAGGCACTAGCACCTGCACTTGTACGTCCAATTACTTCATTACCTGCAATATCACTTGCGCTGTTATGTTCAGGAATTACAACAAGAGAGGCACCAAATTGGTCACAGCTTCGCAAAATTGCGCCTACATTGTGAGGGTCGGTTACGCAATCCAGAATAACAACTGTACTACGCCCTTCCCCACTGTGAGTTTTCACCCAGGCATCAAAATCTACAATGTTTGCAGTCTTTTTCTGTGAACCAGCTTCGCCCGAAATCTCCATCACAATACCGCGATGGTCGCGAAGAGATTCATCGAGCTCACTGACCATTTTATCCAGCTCAGCATCCTTAGCCTGTTCAGCAGTAATGCCAGCTTCTTTAGCAGCAGCAAGAATCTTTTTTACACGTGGGCCCGGCTTACTGAAATAAAGCTTGAGCCCAGAGTTGTTATCCTTACCTTTAGCTGCGCGGATTTTTTCTTCAATTGAATGAAAACCAGTTATTACCATATTATTATCGACTTGTCATGCTGAACTTGTTTCAGCATCTTTTAATAGACCCCAGTCCTGAACTTGTTTCAGGATCGGGGTGACGGTAGACTTATCTACCGCAGCACTGCTTGTATTTCTTTCCACTTCCACATGGACATGGATCGTTACGTCCAACCTTAGCACCAACGCGCTTAACAGTTGTAGGAATTACGTTACCAGCAACATATTTCCAGTCGCCATTGATATTCTTGAACAAAGAAATTTCGTGATGAACATCGTGCATGTTGTGAAGAGTATAATCAGCCTCAAATTCTACAATCTGCTCATCTTCCTTTTCACCGTTTTCAGTGCGCAAAATCTTCAAGCCATTCCACTGAGATTCACGGCTCCAGTCTTCAGTTGCCTTGCGGTCAATTTCAGCAATTCCTTCGCCTTCTTCGCAAGAGTTGATGATGTAGTCAATTTCGTGTTTTACATAAGAAGTGTAGCGTGCGCGCATACAAGCTTCAGCGTTAGGAGCTTTAATAGTTCCTTTGATAATTGGTTCACAGCATTCGCCATATTTTTTGCCCGAACCACAAGGGCATAATTCGTTATTAGTACTCATAAAAATTATTTTAATGAATTTGAAGAGGTGCTACAAGATAATTGTATTTGCGGGTGTTTCAGTTACAACAAATTCCACATAATACTGTTCATCATAAACCCAATAACCAGTAGAACGGAACAAGGACATTGTTATCTTGTACTCCCCAGCGTCCGGAATTGAAAAATAGAATTTTGTTTTGTTTTCGAGTTTTCCTAAATCAATTAAAAAAATACAGGTTGTATCACCTTTTGTTAGTTCGACGTCGTTTGAAGTAATCTTGTAATTTGAGTATAAATCATACCCGTTATCTGCATTCTTTTTATAAACAGAAAAAGCACCACTAGCCTGTTCTTTCAGACTCTTTTTGCTGGCTGCTATACTCAAAGTAATTTGTTGATTACATTCATAAGATTTATTGTCCGATGAAAGAGCCAGAACTCGCGATCTGTAACTATAGGCATAATCTGTACATGATACAAAAATCAAAAAAAGCGGAATTAAAAAAATAAACTTTTTATTCTTCATCTTTATTTATCTCCCCTTTTACAACAAAAAAGAAGCTGTCTTCTAAATAACCGTGGTTCACATCAAAACATGCAATGTCGTCTTCTGTATATTCTCTAGGCGCTGAATCAACATATACATTCACCCTATATCTTCCCGCTTCACTAAAACTGAACTGAATTTCCTTATCTATTTCATTCAGAGATTTCTTATTCAATGGAATCAAAAAAGTACACATATCATTATTCTTTTTTAAATTCAACTCTTCTGAATTACTAACTGTATAATTTGAATATGCGTCATAATCATAATTACTAGTTTTTTTGTAAACTGTAAGCAGAACAGCCAAATCTCCATATTCAGATGGATCTACCTTACCAGAAAGTTTTAGTGTGATTTGCTGATTTTTTTTGACCGCATAATCATATTCACCCTCATCCAGCTGAAGGTTAACTGATAGCTTCAAATCCTTAAAATACTCTTTTTCCCAAAAAGGATAATTCTCGATAGGCTCTGGGCAGCCGAAAAATAAAAAGCAGGCAAAAATGATTAAACTAATAAACAAACTTTTTTTCATAGATGATTTGAATTATAACACTGATTAATATTTTTTATAACTACCAAAATTGCAGAAAAGCTGATTTTATAGTATCAATATAAATATGAGTACGAAGGAAAAAGTTTTGAGTATGCTGGCCGCACAGGCAGGAGCAAGCCAGGCTGTAAGTGGCGAAGCATTGGCGGCCGAGTGTGGTGTGAGCCGGGCTGCAATCTGGAAGGCAATAAACGCTCTTCGCGAACAGGGACTTCAGATTGAAGGAACAACTAACGGCGGATATCAGCTTAAGGATGATGATATTTTTTCTGATGAATTATTTCGCCAGACCTTTGCTGCAAACTATTCTGAGTTTTCAGAAAGCCATATTGAATGCTTTAAGGAAATTGATTCAACCAATACATATGCAAAACGAATCCTCGCTGAATGCGGAAATCTTCGTGACTCAAGTGGAACCCTGACAGAAGCCGGCCAGAAATATCACAAGGCAATTTTCATTGCAGAAAAACAGACAGCCGGCCGCGGAAGACTTGGCAGGACCTTTGTTTCGCCGGAGAAAACTGGTATTTACATTTCTGTCATTTACGCACCAAAAGGTGGAATTACAAATCCTGCAAGACTCACTGCCTGTGCTGCTGTGGCAATCTGCCGTGCAATAAAAAATGTAGTTGGCAAACTTCCAGAAGGCACAAGTATTGAACCTCAAATCAAATGGATCAATGATATTTTCATAGGCGGAAAAAAAGTCTGCGGTGTTCTTGCAGAAGGTGTTGCAAATTTTGAAAGCGGCATGATAGAAGCAGCTGTTGTTGGAATGGGAATCAATATCAAAAAAAATACAACTGCATTTGAAGGACAATTAGCTGATGTGGTTGGGACACTGGAAGATGCAACTAGTGTAAAAATATCACGCATAGATATTGCTGCGGAAGTTGCTGGTCAGGTTCTTAAGATTTTTGAAGAAGATGCCTCAAGTGAAGCTGCCCACAAGGCAATCATAAAAGAATACAAAGAAGCCTCTTTTCTGATTGGCCGTGAGCTTACTGTTTATCCGCTCATTGGTGATGAAAAATCCAGCTACAAAGCAATTGCTTCAGATATTGATGATAACGCAGGGCTGATTGTGACACTCGAAGATGGAAGTAAAAGAACACTGAGCTCTGGTGAAGTTACGCTGAAATCAACGAACGTCATTGCCTAATCGAAATTGCTCGTGCTGAATTATATGCCTGCTTCATTCCTACGGAGAAGAAAACGGGAAGAAGCACGACCAGCATACGAAGCGATTTCTTTCCGCCGCGGGCTTTCCAGGCGTGGGTTGCCTGCTGCCAGTTTTTTGAAACCTGCGGAATAAAACAGATGAAAATTGAAAGAGTTTGTGCAATAGGAGCCTTTTGGGCTCCTGTTTTTTTTGCCTTCAGAAACAGGACTTTTCTAATTGTGAGTTCAATTTTTTCGAGTCCCTCGCGGATTTGCAGCGAAGTTGAGGTTTTAAAAACTAAGGATGCACTTTGCATTACGCAAAAAAGTTTTAACAAAAGAAGCCAGGTTTCTTTTTCTGAAATAACAAAATCTTTCCAGCAAAAACTGCCGCCTGAAATAACAACTGCTGCAGAGCCAATCAGTTTTGCAATAAACAAAAGAACTGCGTAATAAATTACTGGCCGCAAGTCTGCAAGTTGTTCTCGTACTGTAATGCGCAAAACAAAACTAACTAACGTTTGTAAGGCAAGAAGTTCAAGTGCGAATGCAAGAGGTAAATAAAAGGCTGCGATGCTTACGACTGGAATCACAAGAATCTTAATCCACGCCGGGCAGCGATGTAAGAACGAGGTGCCTTGTTTGTATGATAATAATGTATATGCCATATTTCTGTCACCCTGAACTTGTTTCAGGGTCTCCATAATAGATGCTGAAACAAGTTCAGCATGACTCTATCTACTCCCATATTAAATCTTCAACACTCTTGTATGAAACCAGCGGATTTCTAATATTCCACTCTTCCAGATTCTGCTTCAAGCCTTCCGCTGGTAATCCGTCAAAAACTTTTTTTCCTCGGAACAAAACAATGAAGCGGTCTGCAAGGCCTAAGCATTTTTCAATTTCATGGCTCAAAATAATTACTGTCTTACCATCTGCCTTGAGCTGGCGGATAAGTGCATTAACCTGCTTTACCCCGCCAAAGTCCAGGTTGGCGTATGGCTCATCTAAGATGATAATCGGGAGGTTCATGGCGAGCATACAAGCAACGGCAAGGCGGCGCTTTTCACCACCTGATAAAAATCTTGCAGGAAAATCAGCCTTGTCTTTAAGACCAGTTCTTTCAAGTGCATTCTGTACTGCTTTCTGAACTTCAGCTTTTTTCCAGCCAAAATTTTTTGGACCAAAGGCAATATCTTCTACAGGTGTCTCGCCGAGAATCTGAGTTTCAGCTTCCTGGAAAACAAGCCCGGCGCGACCGTCGACAAACATAGTAGTTTCGTCAGACTCAACCACCGCATTTTTATCAGCCTCTTCAAGCCCCGCAATTATCGACATGAGAAGGCTCTTTCCAGAACCGTTCTCACCGCCGATCAAAACGCACTCGCCTTCGTGAATCTCCAGGCTCACATCATCTAAAGCCTTTTTTTCTCCAGAGGCAGTGCGAAATGTTTTCGATAAATGATTAATTTTTATCTGTGTCTTCATATAAATACTGAGCAAGAACCGGTCTCAATTTCAAAGCAACCGGAATTGCAATTACAGCTTTCAGAATATCTCCCGGAATATAAGGAATTACACAGGCACCCATTGTATAGGCAAGCGCAGTTTTATCAACCGGAACCTTGCCAGCAGCAGTAGCCCAATATGAAAATCTGATAACACCAGGTATATACAAAATTACAAGCCCTGCAAAAATTGCAAGTGAAACACGAAGTGCAACTTTCCAGCTGATTTTCTTTTCTTCAACAGAAGGCCTTCCTGCAATAAAACCAGCCACAACTGCTCCAATCAGATATCCCGGAAGAAATCCGCCAGTTGGTCCAAGCCATACTGCGATTCCACCAGTTCCACCTGAATAAACAGGAAGACCAATCAAGCCCGCAAGCAAAAACAATGCAGTAGGAGCACCACCGAGCACTCCACCCAAAAGCACGCCACACAAAATGCAAAGCACATTCTGTAAAACAATTGGAATTACACCAAGAGGAATCTTGATGAAACAGCCGACGCAAATAATCGCAGCAAAGAGCGCGATGAAAGAAATTTTTAATGTTGATTTATTTTTCATGAGAAGGAGTATAATGAATTGCACAAGTATTGTAAATCTATTTTACACAATAGGTTTACAATACTTGTTTTTTAGGGGGACGATCAACGTGTTCCCTTATCGTAAGGAATACCCTCTGCCTTAGGTGCACGAGATTTCTGAGAAGTGAAGGCAAGAACAACAAGTGAAATAATGTATGGAAGCATCTTGTAAACATCACCTGGAACAAGATGAATCAATGCATCAAATGCAGAATAGGTATCTGCAACTGCACGGAAAGCTCCGAACAAGAGTGCACTTGCCGCAATTCGCAAAGGATTCCACTGGCCAAAAATCATAACGGCCAGAGCTAGGAAGCCCGCACCTGCAACACCATACATAAAGTCCCACTGGCTGTTAGCAGCAGAAATGTAGATAATTCCACCAATTCCACCACAGAATCCTGAAATCAAAACTCCTGCATAGCGCATTTTGTAAACGTTGATTCCAACACTGTCTGCAGCCTGAGGATGTTCACCACAAGCCATAAGGCGGAGACCAAAGCGTGTTTTCTTCAAAACAACATAAGCAACAGCAACAAGAATCACTGTAAGAATCATGTAGATATTAAAATCGCCAATCAGAAAAACCTTACGGTTAGCAATATAATCCAAAATTGCCGAAGGGTTTGTACCATTTGATCTCGCATTATTAAACGACTTAACAATAACAACCGCAGCGGCTGTTGCGAGCATGTTCATGGCAGTTCCAACAAGAGTCTGGTCGGCCTTAAAATTAATTGCAGCCACAGCCAGGAAAAGTGAATACAACATTCCAAAGAGCACGCTTGCTAAAATCGTGAGCAGAATAATCATAATGGCTGGAGTACCAACTGGAAGCGAATACAAAACAAATGCACCACCAAGCGCACCCATTACCATAATTCCTTCAAGGCCAAGGTTGATCACACCACTGCGTTCACTGAACATACCGCCGAACGCAACAAAAATCAAAACCGAAGCATAAATCAAAGTATACTGAATCAATAACATATTCGCAGCCTCCTACTTGTTCTCGTGCTTTTTTCTTCCGTCAATCAGCTTAGAAAGCTGAGTCTTAAACAGGAACATAAAGGCACACGAATAGATAATAATAGAAGAAATTAAATCAGCAATTTGAGGGTTGAAATATTTAGTATCAATAAAACTTCCACCCTGAGTAATATGCTGAATAAAATATCCAGAGAAGATTACACCAATCGGATTCAACTCTCCAAGGAAGGCAACCGCAATTCCGTTAAAGCCCATTGCAGGAACAGTTGATGAAGTCTTCCACGGCTGAATATCAGTGAGATAGAAAAGTGAAGCAGCAAGCCCCGCAATTGCTCCCGATACTGCCATTGTCAAAATCAGATTTTTCTTATCTTTCATTCCGGCATATTTTGCTGCATGCTTATTCAAACCAGTTGCACGAAGCTCGTAACCAAGAACTGTTTTCTTCAAAAGAATATTGATAAGAATTGCAACAAGAATAGTCAGCGGAATTGCAATTGAAACATACTCGTTATCATGGAAAAGTTTTCCAAGTCCGAGTGTAGGCAAAACTGAACCCGGAGAAGTCTGACGAATTGAGAAGGTCTCTGACTTTCCAACATTCATTACAATTTCGTTCTGCATCAAAACATTTACAATGTAAAGGCTAATCCAGTTGAGCATGATTCCCGCAATAACTTCGTTTACGTTACAGAAGGCTTTTAGCAAACCTGCAAGACTTGCCCACAAAGCAGCACAAATAACTGCAAGCAGCAGACAAAGCCACCAAGGTAAATGCCATGCCAGAGCACACCACAAAGAAATGCCGATTCCAATACAGTACTGACCTGCAACACCAATATTGAACAAGCCTGATTTATAAGCGAACAAAACTGCAATACCACAAAGAATAAGCGGAACTGCTTTTACAAGTGTCTGTCCCAGGTAGTAAAGCTTTTTGCCGTTATTTCTATAGTAGAAAAAGTTTTTGAGAATTACGCTGATTGCTTTTGGCGCATGTTCAGCATTAATAATCAAAAGGATGACAAAACCAACTATGATTCCAACAAGTGCACAAATTACTGCAGAAGCAATTGAGCGGAAAGTGTCGGAAGCCAGAACCGATTTGAATTTGTTGTTACTCATTTTTTGCCCCCTCAACATTTCCTACATTTCGCTTTGCACCTGCCATGTAAAGACCAAGCTCTTCCGGTGTAGTCTGTTTTGGATCAAGTTCACCAACAATCTCACCTTCATACATAACAAGGATTCTGTCGCTAAGATTCAAAACTTCTTCGAGTTCATATGAAACAAGAAGAACGGCCTTACCAGCATCACGGTCTGCAATAATTGCCTTATGAAGGTATTCAATAGCACCAACATCCAGACCACGTGTCGGCTGAACGGCAATTAAAAGTGAATGTTCTTTGTCGAGTTCGCGGCCAACAATTGCCTTCTGCTGATTTCCACCAGACATTGCACGGGCAATTGTTTTATTTCCCTGTCCGCTTCGAACATCATATTTATCAATAAGCATCTGCGAATATGCAGAAACTTCTTTTGTTTTTATAAACTGATTTTTCTGGAACTGAGGTTCCCAATAACGCTGAAGTACCATGTTCTGTTCAAGAGTATAATCCAAAACAAGACCGTGCTTATGGCGATCTTCTGGAACATGACTCATACCAGCCTTACTTCGCTCGCGGATAGATTTCTTTGTGATATCAACTCCGCTTAAAGTGATTGTTGTATTTGAATGTGGAGCAAGTTTTTCTAGCCCTGTAAGTCCCTGAATGAACTCAGACTGACCGTTTCCATCAATACCGGCAATACAAACTATTTCACCAGCGCGAACCTGAAGGCTTACGTTATTAACGGCTAACTTTTTATGGAGTCGGCTTTCTACACTCAGGTTCTTTACATCAAGAACAACTTCTCCAGGATTTGCAGGAGCCTTATCGACAGTAAACTTAACGTCGCGGCCAACCATCATGCGGCTGAGTTCTTCCTTAGTTGTGTTTGCGATATCAACAGTGCCAATGTAGCGGCCCTTACACAAAACAGAACAACGATCAGAAACTTCCATAATTTCGTTGAGCTTATGAGTAATAAAGAGAATTGATTTCCCTTCTGCTGCAAGATTTTTCATAATCTGCATGAGCTCTTTGATTTCCTGCGGAGTAAGAACTGCAGTTGGTTCATCAAAAATCAAAATCTCATTATCGCGGTAAAGCATCTTTAAGATTTCAACGCGCTGCTGCATACCAACGGTGATGTCTTCGATTTTTGCATCAGGGTCAACAGCAAGTCCATATTTCTGACTAAGATTAATGATTTTTTCGCGGGCAACTTTTCTATCAACAAAACCTTTCTTTATGGTTTCGCTACCCAAAATGATATTATCAAGAACGGTAAAAACTTCTACAAGTTTAAAATGCTGATGTACCATTCCAATTCCAAGGGCAGTAGCATCGTTCGGGTTTCGGATTTCAACCTTTTTTCCGTTCTTATGGATTTCACCCTCTTCCGGCTGATAAAGTCCAAAAAGTACACTCATCAGCGTAGATTTTCCAGCTCCGTTTTCTCCAAGAAGTGCATGAATCTCGCCTTTTTTTAGCTGGAGCGTAATGTTGTCATTTGCAACAATTCCAGGGAAACGCTTAGTAATATTAAGCATTTCAATGATGTATTCTTCACTCATAACAAAAAGTATACACTAAATCGAATTAGTAATAAACAAAAAAAAGAGAATTTGATAATATGAAGAGAGAAAGCAAAAAAATGAAAAACAGATGGCACTCGCAAACATCAACACCACCTTCCGCTATTGGCACTATTATCTTCGCGGAAGCCCAAAAGAATTTGTGGAAGGGATTGTAGGAAAAATGTTTGTTGAACAAGCATCATTAATATGATATAAAGAAAACATACTTAATATATCAAGGAGGTTGAGATAAGATTTATGATTTTTATGACTAACGATTCGACCTCCGCTCTTCTTGCCTAGTTCTTATCATACTTGTCCTGAAAGCGGAGCTGCATTGGATAAAGAGCTTCCGAAACTGTCATTCTGAACTTGTTTCAGAATCTGCTTGTGCTCTTTATTAACTCTAGCAATCAGGAAAATCAAATTGAAAACAAATAATATTATTACTGCGCGCGTGTCTTGCGTACAGAAGAATCTTTATACCCTGCTGCCCTGTGCAGAGGATGGGACTGTCATCTCTGAAGCTACCGGTGATGGCGTGTCTGTCATTTCCGAGATGACCGGCAAACTCAAAGGAAAATTTTACAATCTCGGACTTGAGCCGCCTGTTGTCGGTGACTACGTAAAAGTCTTTACCAACGAATATGGCGACGCTTTGATAGACGAAGTGCTTCCTCGCAAAACTGTCTTCAAGCGTCCAAACCGGAGCGGCCATTCCGAAGCCTATGTGAAAAATCTGTTAGAAGAGACTATCGTTTCAAATTTTGATTATGTTTTTATTGTGACCTCGCTTAATCAGGATTACAGTGAAAACAGAATTGCGCGATATGTTTCGATTACGCTCAACACCGGAGCCAAGCCTGTCGTGATTTTGTCAAAGGCAGATTTGTGCGACGACGTAGAGCTCAAGGTGGAAATCACAAAGGCGGTTTGTGACAAGGCTGATGTGGTTGCAATCAGCTCGCTCACTGGTTATGGAATTGAAGGGCTGCAGCCTTATCTTCAGAAAGATAAAACGATTGCAATCGTCGGTTCTTCGGGAGTTGGAAAGTCTACGCTGCTCAATACTCTGAACGGCTCAGATTTGATGAAGGTAAATGCCATCCGCGACGAAGATGGAAAGGGCCGTCACACCACAACCTACCGTCAACTCTTCCGATTGGAAAACGACGTTTGGATTATGGACACCCCGGGACTACGAGAAATCGGCGTACTCGATATGGAAGAAGGAATCGACGAAACTTTTTCTGATGTTGTTGCGCTTTTTGATCAGTGCAAGTTCAACGACTGTTCGCACACAAGCGAGCCAGGCTGTGCAGTTAAGAAAGCTCTGGAAGACGGCACTCTGAGTGAAGAGCGCTGGCAGACTTATCTTCAGCTTCATACCGAAAACGAATGGGGCAAAGCAAAGATGATGCAGATTGCAAAATTTACCCGTGAGTATCAAAAAAACAGATACAACGGATGGGATTTATAATTGGAGGAAAAATGAACATCACAACCAAGCAATTTCAATTGCTAACAGACATAAATCTCGTTTGGGATTTTCTTGTAGAAACTTACGACTGGAAAAATGACTGCGGCCGTGCTGCGCCATTTTTTGAAAATGCGATTACCTCTTCCTGGATGGATTCTTCATATTCTTTTCTGGACAGACTCTGGTTCGATGGAGACAAAGTAGTTGCCTTTGTTTACTACGAAGCACCAGTTACAGACATTTATTTTAATGTCCGCAAGGGCTATGAGTTTCTGGCAGACGAGCTTGTTGATTACGCGACTTCAAATATGCCAAACTTCAATAATGAGCAGCAGTTTGTTTTATTCGACGGTCAGCAGTTCATAAAAGATGCTGCAGCAAAACGCGGCTTCAAGCAGGTTTATGAATGGAATGAAGGCATTTTTGATTTTAAGAATGAATTGAATTATGAGCTGCCGGAAGGCTATCACTTTGTGGATCCAAAAGATATGGATATCGTAAAATGTTCAAAGCTCTGCTGGTATGGTTTTGGCCATGGCGATAAAGGTGAGTTCAAGGACTGGGATAAATACGATGATTCGTATTTCTGGACACCTGCAAAATCTCATAAAGACTGCTGGTCTTCATACCTGTCACCGTCGCCCCATGAGACTCCGGAATACTACATTTTGATTGCCGACAAGAATGAAGAATATGTTTGCTTTTCTGGCATGTGGTGGGTTGCTGAAAATCAGCTTGCCTATATGGAGCCGCTTTGCACTCATCCGGACCACCGCAGAAAAGGCCTTGCCGCCGCAGCGCTTACAAAGCATTATCGCAGAATGAAAGCTCTCGGTGCCACCCACATGACTGGTGGCGGAGATCCCTTCTACCAGAAAATCGGCTACGGAAAAGGCTACCACTGCACAATCTGGAAGCAGTGTTAGGTTTACAGAAGATACTGCTTTGCAGTTTTCTCGACTTGTATTGAGTTGATTGGTAAAGTTGAAGTTTCTAAGGAGATTATCAGATTTTTCCCAGGGAATATACCGTTCTTTTCGTAAACTTTTAATTTTTGGGCGGCGCTGGTTGCGTATTCAGCGTCGTCCATTTTCCCAAAATGTTCCCAGATAAATTCCTGACGAGTTCTGATATTCAAACAGATGAAATCCGGATGAAAAGTTCGGCGTGTGCCTTTTTCTGTTGTAATTTCTAACGGGTATTCGTAGCGGTATGGTATATCGAGTCTATGCAAAGTGTCTGCAATTATGATTTCTGATTTTGAACGGACTCGTTCCTTTTGAGAAGTGTATAATTCGTAATCATCTTCAGAAAATGGCTTGCCTGAGTATTGAACTGATTGCCAGAGTTTTACAAAGTCTTCAGTAGGGAGACTTGCCGGATGTATGAGTGGACGACGAAGCTTATTTAATTTTTCAAAAATCTGAGCAACTGGCGTCACAGACTTTTGAAGCCACCTGTATGAACGCAGTGTGTTCTGCAAAAACTTTAATTCTTTTTTTAAGGTAACAGTCAGCCTTTTGTCGTAGTCTTTTTGGGCGAGTTCTTTTGCAAGCTTATAGTTTTTTGTTGGAATATACTCTCCGTGAGTATCGCCGGATTTTGTTATCTGATAATACTGTATTGTTTTTCCGCTTTTCGAAATTCTAAGAGTTCCTTGTGGCGCATTTTGCAATTCATTCTCTTTTTGTTCTAAAAGTGTGCTCACCTCTGCAAGCCTTGCAGTAAGGAGCGGCTCGAGAAAAAATGGAGAAATCTGTTCATTTTCTATGCATTTTGTGAACTGCATACTATAAAGGTAATTATTTTATTCTGAGGCGGCAAGAAAAAAGTGAAATATTCTGAAGATTGATAATTGAAATACGGATAAATCAAAGTGAGTAGTTTTGATTATCCGTATCCACCCCTGATTCACAGAAGACTTTTTAGTTACAATACGGATAACCTAGAGTAATGAATCTATATTATCCGTAGAAATCCGAATAATTAAATTTTTAATCACAGAAGTCTTAGAAAAACTACGGATAAACAGATGTGCAGAGTTTTATTTATCCGTAATTCAGCTTAAAAATCATTTCAGAATGGCAGGATTCTACGGATAATTACTACTCCTCACCGCCACTTATCCGTATGTACAGTCAAATTTCCAACATAATTAAACATTTTCCTTCAAACAATCCACCTTTCTGATATAATAAATGTGCATATCACAAAATTATTGAACAAGGAGGCATGATAAAAAGGTAAACGAACAAGCGGTAATGTGATACGCTGAAGTGATTCAGCGGAACCCAGGCATCTGTTCGTCATATTTGCTAAGGACTAAGATCCTTGTCAAGGAGAAT
>Ga0129306_1000341_pt1 | contig 78532 bp, 57 predicted proteins | sample P827metagenome_FD_94438 | JGI IMG/M metagenome (GOLD analysis project Ga0129306, IMG submission 94438) | Capybara group fecal microbial communities from Wisconsin, USA - P827 metagenome | ecosystem: Host-associated > Mammals > Digestive system > Large intestine > Fecal | place: USA: Wisconsin... | reverse complement strand
TATTTTCTTTTGGGCTATGTGTTTTGCCGTTTTGGGTTGGATAGGTTTCTGATTTCCAATGATTGGATTTATTCGTTATGCTTGGTGGCTTGGTGCGTTTTGTTTATGGGCATGAGAGGGATAGATTTTTCAGGGAAAAAATACATTGTTGCAGTTTCGGCTATTGTAGTGTGTTTTAAAATTGCCCAGAGTGTTGATTTTTCTAAGCCGACAGTTGTCATCAGATCCTTGATAAGATGGGGAAAGATTTCGTTAGCGATATATCTTATAAGCCCGATGATCATCCCTTGGTTCCCTGAACTGGGAATGTTCTTTATTAAAGCAGATGCGTATGAACCGTTTGGAAATGTGACCCGCTCGCTCCATATAACCACGATTTTTTTACAAATGGTTTCTGGAGCTGTAATTGGCCTATATGTGTGCACATTATGTTCCCTGTTAAAAAAGGTTGTAGAAAAAAGCAAAATTCTGAATTTTGTATTGTTTGGGGAACGGAAATAGTGTTAACTGAGAAAATGTAAATGGCTAAGTCCGTCAAGAAAAATTTTGGATATAACTTGCTGCTCGCGTTTTGCAAGTATCTTTTCCCTCTGATCACATACCCCTATGTGTCTAGAGTTTTAGGTGTTGACAAGATCGGTACGTGCAATTTTGTTGATGGACTGATAAATTATTTTATTCTGTTCTCTACGCTTGGAATAGGTTCCTTTGGTGTCCGTGAAATTGCCCGTTGTAAAGGGAATCTGGACGAAAGGAACCGCGTTTTTTCAAGCCTGTTGGCAATAAACTTGATTGGTACGGTGATAGCCGCCGCTGTGCTTGTGCTTTGTACACTGTATGTTGCTTCTTTGCAGGTTTACAGGGAATTCTTGTGGGTGGGATTGGTAAAATTGTTTTTCAATATGTTCCTGATAGAGTGGTTTTTTCAGGGGCTGCAGGAATTCAAATATATTACCATCAGGTCTATTTTAATTCGATGCTTCTATGTGGTGGGGGTCTTTGCACTTATTCGCTCGCCTAGCGATGCGGTAATCTATTATGCACTTACTGCGGGAACGACACTTCTCAATGCCGTTTGTAATTGGACGTACTCCGGAAAATTCCGTGTTTTTTCTTTAAAAAATGTACACATCGGTTTGTATATTCTCCCGGTTCTGGCCTTTGGCTATTACCGCTTGCTGACTTATATGTACACGACTTTTAATACGGTTTTCTTGGGTTTTAGTTCGGGAGACAGGGAAGTTGGTTATTTTGCAACGGCGACAAAGCTATATACCATCATCATGGGCGTGTTTACGGCATTTACAACGGTTATGATTCCAAAAGTGAGCGAGTTGCTGAAAGAGGGAGACAAAGAAAAATTGCAAAAAATTGCAAATGATACTTTCAATGTTTTAACAATTGTATCCTTGCCGATTATCGTCGTGTGTTTGTTTTGTGCCGGTGAAATCATAACCATTATCGCAGGGGTGGGCTATGAGGGGGCTGTACTTCCCTTTAGGATAGTTATTTTCTTGTTGCTGGTTATTGGAATGGAACAGATTGTGATACAGCAATTTCTAATGGCTTCTACGTCGAACAAGTCTATTTTTATAGTGAGTTCGGTTGGGGCGACGGTGGGCATTGCCGGAAACATCCTTTTGACTCCGAAGTTGGGTGCTGTCGGTTCGTCAATTTCGTGGGGGGTATCCGAATTGTCCGTTTTGTTCGTTGGCTTTTTCCTTGCAAAAAAATATGTTGGCATTTCATTCGACAAGAAAGCTTTCATGAAGAATGCAATGTGGTCCTTGATGTATGTTCCGCTGCCTCTGTTCTGCCATTTTGTCTTAAAGGCCCCGCTAGGTATAAACCTTATTGTTAATGGTGCCTGTGCCGGAATCATTTTTTGTGTGGTTAATCTGAAGTTGAACAGGAACGAGTTTGTTGCTGGTGAATTAGGTAAAATTCTAAAAAAGACGGTTTTGCGTTCCAAGAATTCTTAAATCTGCCCCCCAGACGCTTGGATTTCATTAAACCCCAAAGGGGAATTTTATATCTTTATACCACCTAGAGAATGGATGTACTGCGACCTAAGGTTGGAGTGCGTTTTGGTGGTTTAATGTATTTGAATATATGGAAATATTTGTTGTAAATGCATTCTTGTATGTTGCCTTATTCGTATGGGCTGTGCGAAAAAAGGAGGAGTGTAGTCCTTTTTACATCTTTTCCATATTGATGTATGCCGCTGTGTCTGGCATGGGCATATACATATTCAATGAAAACATCTATCAGAATGAAATCCCGGATCATCGAGGCCTGGAATATTTAAGCTATGCCCCGTATTTATTGATGTTCGGCATGATTTTGCTTATTTTGTGGCCAATAAAGCGTTTGCCGAAATTTGAGTTGGGCTGGAGCGAAAAGAGGCTGGATCGGTTCTCAAACCTGTTTATTTTGCTAATCCTGTCCCATCTGTTCTTTTGGCTCCATGGATTCCAGTTTGGCGAGGCTTCGGATTTAGGGGAAGCCTATCATATGAGTGTCTCGGGCGATTTGGGCTTGCGCTACGGTTCTGATGTTGAAGTTGTAGTTTCCAAAATTCTCAGAAGGCTTTCTATTTGCGTCACCCCGATTTTTTTCTATTTGCAGTTTTATCGGATTACGAAAAATCAAAAGGTCGGGATATCGATAATCTATGCCTGTGTTGGTTTTTTTGCAGGTATTGTTCCGGCTATATTGCAGGGCAGTAGAGGAAGCCTGTTCTTCTCGTTCTTTGCCATGGTTTTTGTCTACATGAATTTTAAAGATGATATACCGGTAAAAGTCAAAAAGGTGATGTATGGACTGGTTATTATGTCGTTGTCGGTTCTCGCCTTTTACGTTTTGACCATTTCCGTAAGTAGAGCCAAAGGTGATTCGGATGTCGCCATTGGAAGAATATTTAGATATTTTGGCGAGCCGTTCCTGAATTTGGGGCTGGTGTATTGGAATTCTACGGACGTACACACCTATGGATTGCGGTTCTTTCCAAAACTCATTGAATGGGCCGGCGGCTTTGAACTCCCTGATTCCAAGTATGGTGTAGATGCCTTGCGCGATTTCTGGACAAGGGTGTATGGTGTCAATATGTATTACTTCAAGACGCTTTTTGGAGATTTATACTTGGAATTTGGCGTTGTTGGGGCATATGTCGCGTCTGGCCTGCTTGCTGTTGGTGCATGGATGGTAAAGAAAATAAAAAATCCACTGATTTGTCATTTCGTTTTGTATTACTATGCCCGTACCCTGATTTTGTGGGGAATATTCGGATTTGGAGTCACTCAAAATGTATGCGTAGACCTGGCGTATGCAGTTGTGTTCTGGCTTATTTTCTCAAAATTCTGGAATCCAAGAAAACAAGATGAGCAGGAAGAGAATGATGCTGATTCCAAAGAGGCGGGATAGGCTATGCAAGTTTCCGTAATTATAGTGAATTTCAATACTCGTGAGTTGTTGCGGAATTGCCTTAACTCTATATATTCGCAGACCAAAGACATTAGTTTCGAAGTAATCGTTTCCGATAATGGTTCTGTAGACGGCTCGGTTGAAATGCTTCGTAGCGATTTTCCGCAAGTGATTCTTGTTGATAATAAGGCGAATTTAGGCTTTGGCACCGCCAACAACAAAGGATTGGATGTCGCAAAGGGCGAGTTTGTTTTTTATTTGAATAGCGATACGTTGTTGTTGAACAACGCGATAAAAATTTTTTATGACTACTGGAAACAACATGAGTCCGAACAATTAGGTGCTTTAGGATGCAATTTAGTAGATGGAGAAAACAAGGTATCTCATTCCTACGGTTATTTTCCAAACGCCTTTATTGTTTTTAGAAGATTGGTCCACCACCTGCTTACTTTTTATAGGTTGAATTTTTTGAAGTTGCTGCATGTAGACGTGTCCAAGGATTGCAAGGCGGGAAATTACAAATATTATTGTGGCGACGTTGATTATGTTACCGGGGCTGATTTATTTGTGAAAAACGATGCGGCTTTTCGCTTTGATGAAAATTTCTTTCTTTACTACGAAGAAACGGACATGGAATTTCGCATGAGTCAAAAGGGGTTGAGACGGTTGATAATCGAGGGGCCGCGTGTTATGCATCTCGTCCGTGGGGGAGTGCGGAAAGAAGACGAAGTGGTTCATTACGGCTCGTTTTCTATCATTCAATCTGAAATATCCAAGGTGCGCTACGTCAAGAAACATTTGTCTAAATCTGTTGCTTTTTTGCTAAAATTGTTAATTAGCGCACAATGGGCTTCTCCATATATTTTTAAAAACACAAAAAAACATTTTAAGACTCTTTGGAGGGCGTGATGTCCATTAAAAAGACGATACATTATTTGTGGCTTTCTGATGAAAAGCCCAAAACCGTAGAAAGGTGCCTTGAGTCGTGGAAAAAACACTTGAAGGATTATGAGATTATTGAGTGGAACAAGACGAATTTTCCTTATAATGATTTTTTGTATACAAGGGAAGCCTTTTCAAAGAAAAAATGGGCCTTTGTTACGGATTTTTTTCGCTTGTGGGTGCTAGAAAAGTATGGTGGAATATATCTAGACGCTGATGTAACTTTGAACGGAAATTTTGACTCTTTTTTAGAGGACAAACTTTTTATAGGAGTGGAAAGTACGGACCAAATTGCCGCACATGCTATTGGTGCGGAACCCGGCCACCCCTTTATTAGAAAATGCCTTGATTATTACCAAGATAGACATTTCATATTGCCTGATGGTACGCTGGATCAGACTCCGATTCCTTGCATTATTACAAAGATTTTCATGAACATGTACAAGTATGAAGATGAAATTGTTAAATACGACGGTAAACCGGTTTTGTTTTCAGATATGAAAATATACCCTGACCCCTACTTTACAATAAACACTTATGATGGGCACAATGTTTGTGTGCACAACGGGTTGGGAAGTTGGCGTGACGATAGTTCGGATAACCCGATTCTTGAAAATGTCATGGCACTGTATTTTTGGAGAAAGTTTTGCCGGCATGACATATATTCCATAAAGGCCCCGCGGAAGTGGGTTTATTTGCTTGTACCAGTTTGGGTGTTGTCTTTAGTGCAACGCTATCACGCGAAAATCAAGTGTAATAAGAGAGCCGGACGGGTGAAATTAAAATGAAAAAAAAGATAATTTACCTCATAGAGAACATATTGTTTAAGTTGTTCTCCCTTTTGCCGCTTCAGGACAAGATTATCGGCAATACATTTCGTGGGCGTAAATATGGAGACAACCCGCAGTTTGTTCTTGAAGCTCTTCATGAGATAAATTCTAAAGTCGACTGCGTTTGGCTTGTCGATAAAAAATACAATATTCAGTTGCCCCGATGGGTGAGACCGGTTTATTACAGCAATGTTTTAAAATTGTTGTATGAAATGGCGACGGCGAAGGTTTATATCAATACGCATATGTATGGTATGGGCTGGCATAAAAGAAAAGGTCAGCTTGTTATAGAAACATGGCATGGCGGACTTGGAATAAAAAAAATAAGTGTCGATGTGCCGTATGTTCGAAATGATTCTTGGCGTATGGGGCCTACGGCAAACACGTGCAGGATTTCCGATGTCTTTATTTCTCAGTCGGATCACTTGTCAAGAATATATCGAGAAACTTTTGGTTACAAGGGACCCATATATAAAAGCGGATATCCAAAAAATGACAGGTTGATGCATCCGCATCCAGAAGTTGCCGCTGTTGTGAAAAAATACTTTAACATCCCTTTAAAAAACAAAATCATTTTGTACGCCCCGACATTTAGGGACTCTATCGAGTTGACGGGAAAGATGGATTTTTCTGTATATGGGATAGATTTTGAGAGATTGAAAATGGCCGTTGAACGTAAATTTGGGGGTGAATGGAGCGTGATTGTCAAGTGGCATCCGTTCCTTGCCAATTATGCTCAAAGCGAAGTTGGAGCCAAGGGGAAAGACTGTATTGATGCAACTCAATATAACGATATGCAGGAATTGATTATTGCTTCTGACATCGTAATTTCTGACTATTCTAGTTGTATATTTGACGCTGCCCTGCGGAACATTCCCTGTTTTACATTTGCGACTGATTTTGAGGAGTATAAAGAGGAGCGTGGGGTGTATTATGAAATGGAGGAACTTCCGTTTCCATACGCAAAAAATAACGATGAATTGGAAAGCAATGTTATGAATTTTGATGAAAAAACCTATTTAGATAAATGGGAGTCGTTTAAAAATAGAATGGGGCTAAAAGAAACTGGACACGCTGCCATGGATATTGCAAAAAAAATCAATGAGTTCATGGAAACGGGATGTGTATCTTGGGATGATTAGCGATGGATTTGAGCGGCCTGAAAAATAAGATTCGGTATTACGAGATAGTCGTCTATAACGTGCTTATATTGACGCGATGGTATTCTGTAATCCGAAACTTTGTTTTACGGCATAAATACGACAACGTTCCTTCTATATATGCCGAGGTACTTCAAAAGGTGCGAAGGAAAGCGTTGGCCGGTGAAAAAATCAACGTCGCTTTTTACATATTGGAAACCAATAAATGGAAATATGAAGGCGTTTATCGTCTGTTGGAGAAAGATAAGCGGTTCAATCCCTACATTGTTGTAGTCCCTTATGCGGCGGGTGCGGTTATTCAGACGGATTATATCTCGCATATGCGTAAGGTCTACGAGTACTTTAATGAACGGGGCTATAATGTCTTTTTGCCTTATTCGGAAAAAGAACAGCGGGTCTTGAACAAGAACGAGGCGAAGGAATTGAATCCGGATGTCTTGTTCCATATGAACTGCTGGCACGAATATGGTAAATTCGTCGATTTCGGATATGACCATAATATGGACTGCCTTCAGGCTTACGTACCCTATGCCTGGATGATAAGTAATCGCTATATCGAGCATTTCAACAGGGATTTTCATAACAGTCTTTGGAAAATTTTTTATGAAACTCCGATGCATGTGGAAATGGCGAAAAAACATGCGATTAACAAAGGCGTAAATGCCGTTGCGACAGGATATCCCCTGCTTGATTCGTTCTTTTTCCACAAAGGGGAAGTCGTAGATGTTTGGAAACCCCAGGAGAAAAGGAAAAAGCGGGTTATTTGGGCGCCGCACCATCACATGTTGGAAAAGAACCGTTGTGCAAACTTTTTGGATATATGCGATTTGATGGTCGAAATGGCCAGGAAATATGCCGACCAGGTGCAATTTGTTTTTAAGCCTCATCCCGAATTGGCCAAAAAGTTGGATTCGGCTATTCCCGGCTGGAATGCGGAGCGTCGTGAAGCATATTACAAGTTGTGGGAGACAATGCCCAATACTCAAGTGTGCCTGGATGAATACGTGGACCTGTTTTTGACCTCTGATGCAATGATTCAGGACTGCGGCTCATTTACCGCGGAATATACCTGCACCTACAAGCCTATGCTTTTTTTGATTGCAAATCCTGGGGTTGTTCGCGACTGGAACGAATGCGGAAAAGCGATTCTGGAACATATTTATACCTCCGAGAAGGGGAAAGAAATAGAGTCGTTTATTAAGCATGTTGTCGTCGATGGTAATGATTATATGAAGGAGAAGCGAGTTGCCTTTATAAATGATTACCTACGGCCAGGAAATTCACAAGGAGCATCCATGGCAATTTACGACGATCTGTTAAATGAACTTGGATTATAGAGGTGCAGAAAAATGATTTTTAAATTTAATTTAATAAGTAAATATCGCGAAGAGCTGATGGGGTACGCTATATTTGGCGTGTTGGTCTCGCATTTGCTCATGTGGCTTGACATTAAAATTCCCGGTGTCAATATGGCGCTCCGCTTGATATATACGCAGGGATTCCTCTTCTTGTCTGGATTTGGGCTCTACTATTCCCTTTCAAAGTCAAGCGAAATCTTGCCGTTTTATAAAAGGCGGGTGAAACGTTTGTACATTCCTTTTGCTCTCATGGCGTTTATTCCATTCTTGATACGTGCTCTTCAATTTGAAGGGAGTGTTTCAAACTTCTTCTCCTACATAACGACGGCATATTTTTGGATTCATGGAAATTACAACTATTGGGGAATGTGGTACGTTGCGGTATCCATAATGTTGTATTTGGCTTATCCTTTCTTACACAAGTTCATTTTTTTTTCAAACAAGAAGATTGTATTGAGGTCGGTTGTTTGCTTTGTTCTTGCCGTTGCTTTTTTTGAGACGCTTAAATACACACCTTATTACGAAACATTTGGTTTTTGGCTTCAGAAGGCTATTGTTTTCCCAATGGGGGCTTTGTGCGGATATTTGTCAAAAAACAACGCCTTGGTGAAATTATCTAGTCTCTGTGTCTTTTTTGTAATTGCCGCCATATTAGTGGTCGTTACCCATAATTATGATTCGAATTATTACGATATCAGTAAGAGTTGCCTTGCCTTGCCGGTAATGTGCTTGCTTTTTGAGCGATTCTCCTTCGGCAAATTCCGTGTGTTTTTAAGCTGGTTTGGCAGGCTCTCTCTAGAACTTTACGTGATCCATTGCATTATGTATAAGCTTATGATGAATTACTTTTCGAATCACATGAGTATCGTTATTGCTTATTCGTCGGCACTTGTTCTATCTCCCGTGTTGCACAAAGCATTCGACAAACTAATGGGTAAGTAGAATTAGATGCTGCTTTTATAAATGAAGTTAACGGTAATTCTCGTTGTGTAAAATGACCCATTTATGGGTCTTGAAATTTCTGGATAGAGCTTTAGCTTGGGTAGGTCAAACGCGACTCCTCCAAAATAACGAATTTCGGTATCTCTGAAATCGGGAAGGTTCTTGATTCCTCCGTATATCCCAACATCATCTAAAAAAATGGATTGGGCACACAGCTTGTAGGCGTATTTTGTTTCAAGGTCGCTGTCGTAGAAAGGTTGGAAAACACCTTCTATTTGGAATAGCCTTCTTATGGGTTCCCATTTCAATTGGAGCCGCGCTCCGTAATCGTAGAAATCCTGATTGTACCTTGAGCCGCCGTATATGGCGTAACCACCCTTGAGCGAAAAAGGTAAACTGAAATTGTAGAATAAGGCTATTCGTGCGTATTGTAGATGCTCGTCAGTGACAAATAGGGAGTTTTCTACAGCCATTCCGAAATGGTACTTGCTTTCTATGCCAACAAGGGCGTATTTTGAGCTTCGTAAGCCAAGAAAGTAAGCCGATTCTTGTGCTGTTGAAAAAGAAAGCAATGCAAGAAAAAAAAGAATTATTCGTTTCATAGGCGTTTATGAATCTCTTCGGCTAAAATCTCATACCCTTGGCGATTAGGGTGTAGGCCATCAACGAAAAGGTCTTCGTTGATAGTGTAGTCGTCAATTAGAAAGCGCTGGAATACGTTTACGAAATGGGAATTGATACCTAGGGAATCAAGAGCGCTTTTAATGCGGAGGTTGACGATCTCAAGGTGCTGATTAACTGTTACTGATTGTTGCCCCTTGTAATTTCTTGGTAAAATAGAAATAACCCATGTTTCGCGTGCCTGGAGCCTTTTTATCCTAGTCATGTATTGTTCAACCAAAAGTTCTCTTCTGGATGCCGCAGAGGGGTCTTCTAACTTGGTAAAGCCGATATTATTTGTTCCCATGAGGATAACAACGGGTTTGTCTATACAGTCGGTTAAATCCCATTTGTCCATGTCTTGGACAATTGCTCCGCCAACGGCGTGCTTTAGTATTGCGTACCCAGGAAAGTAGTCCTCTATATCCCATCGGTGAGTTATAGAATCACCAACAAAGCAAAGCTCCGATTCTTCATGTTCAAAAAGGCATCCTGAAAGAAAGAATGTCATGAAGTAAAAAAGAATTTTTGCTAGTGTTCCCATTTGAAACTAATGAGAAATATAATTATTTTTTCGATGATTTAAAGAAAAAAAGAGTGGACCGGTTGAAAATATGGAAATCTTTATGAAAAGAGTCATTTTTGTTCTTTTGCTATTGCAGACCTTTGTTCTCGCCGACGAAAGTCGTGTTGAGTTTTTGCTGGATAAATTAAAAGAACGCGGGCCTCATGACTATGCCATGATTATCGCCCATCGTGGCGATTGGCGTTATGCTCCGGAAAACTCAATGAGGGGGTTTGCCAATTGCATCAAGTCGGGCTTTGACGCTATTGAAGTTGATGTTCGCATGACAAAGGACAGCGTGCTTGTTATCATGCACGACGAAACAGTCAACCGGACAACCAACGGAAAGGGAAAGGTGTCGGAACTAACCTATGAAGAAATAAAGAAACTACGATTGAAAACGCCTACCAATTATGTTTCGGACCAAAGCGTCCCCACTTTTGAAGAAGTCTTGAATTTGGCCAAGGGGCAGATTCTGGTTTACGTAGATAAATGGCAGGCCCATAAGGAAGCTGTGTTGGAATTGGTCCATCGTCTTAGAATGGACCGACAAATTTTGCTTGCTGGTACCACTAATATGGAATCTGATGCGTATAGATTGGTAAGGCAATATCCGGAAGTGAATTATGTCCCTTTTTTGCAATGTAATGGAAAAAACGACGAAAAACGTTTTTCGGAATTGAGGGATAAAATGCAACCCGTCGGCTTTTACATTGCGTTTCCTTCAGATACATATCCCATATTGAAAGAGACAAAGTCTTATTCTGAATACGGTCAGCGTCTTTGGGTGGACACCCTACTTGGCAAGTGCTGCAATGGCGGAAGGAACGATCAGCTGGCTTTGAAAGATGCCGAAGAAAGTTACGGCTGGCTCTTGGACCATGGATTTACTGTTTTTTTTACGGATGACCCCCACGGCGTGGCGAAATTCTTGAAATCCAGAAATATGAGATAGCTGTTTACTATCTTTTTTAAGTAAAAAATGTAAGAAGGAAAAGCCTTATGGAAAAGAACGTGGCGGTCATTTTTGCTGGTGGAACAGGAATGCGCATGAATACTGTTTCCAGGCCAAAGCAGTTTCTAGAATTGAACGGTAAACCGATTATCGTTTACACGCTAGAGCTTTTTGACAATCACCCACAGATAGACGGCATTGTGGTGGTGTGTATCGAGTCCTGGATTCCCTTCTTGCAAAAGCAGTTGAACAAGTTCGAGATTGGTAAAGTCGGCACTGTGGTTCCAGGCGGCACAACCGGCCAGGAATCTATTTACAAGGGACTCCTTGCGGCAAGAGAAAAATACGGGGATGTATGTAATGTCTTGATCCATGACGGTGTCCGCCCCCTGATAAAGGAACAGACCATATCAGACTGTATTGCACAGACCAACGAAAAGGGCAATTGCGTCACCTGCGTTCCTGCCACGGAAACATTTATTGTAAAACAGGCCGATGGCTCCCTGGAAATACCTTCTCGTCCGGATTCCCTGATTGCAAGAGCACCCCAGTGCTTTAAACTTATGGACATTTTGGCCGCTCATGAAAAAGCTCGCTCGGAAGGCCGGAATGATTTCATTGATTCATGCACAATGATGAGTCATTACGGGTATCAGATTCATACCATTATTGGTCCTATGGAAAATATCAAGATTACCACACCTACGGATTTCTTTATTTTCCGTGCAATGGTAGAAGTTCATGAAAATCAACAAATCTTTGGTTTTTAGCGATGAATAAAATTGTTGAAGAAGATGTATCTGTTTTTGCAAAGGATTTTGCCCTATCGGGCCAGTTGATGAAGTCTACATTCCTGGTGACTGGGGCGACAGGGCTTATAGGTTCTTCGTTGATTCGCTGCTTGTTGGCATTGGATGAGCAGATAAAGATTTATGCACCTGTGAGAAATTTGAAAAAGGCTGAAGCTCTCTTTGATGAATGGCAAAAGGAGTACATTCAATTTGTTGAATGTGATTTGGTGGAATACGACTATGGCCTGTTGGAAAAGATAGACTATATCGTGCATTGTGCGGCCCCGACCTCAAGCAAGTTTTTCGTAGAGCATCCTGTGGAAACGTCAGAGATTATTGTGGATGGCACTAAGAAGATGTTGCAGTTGGCCCGTCAGAAACAGGTCAAGGGCATGGTTTACCTGTCTTCGCTAGAAGTTTATGGTGAGTTGCATGACGATTCTTGCCCAGTCAAGGAAGATTTTCAGGGGTATCTGGATCCCATGTCTGTTCGCAGTAGTTACCCCATGGCAAAACGTGCAACGGAAAACCTGTGCTGCCTTTATGCTTCAGAATATAATGTGCCGGTAAAGATTGCGAGATTGACGCAAACGACAGGTGCTGGGATAGCGAAGGATGATTCCCGAATTATCGCTCAATTTGCAAGGCTGGCAGCCCAAGGCCGAGATATAGTACTACATACAACGGGAGAATCGGCCAGGCCTTATTGCTATGTGACTGATTCCGTGTCGGCGTTGCTATATGTGTTGTTAAAAGGAACTTCGGGCGAATGCTATAACGTGGCCAACGAATCGACGTATATTTCTGCAAGGGGTATGGCAGAGTACATACATGAACATGTCAACTCGAAGTGCCTGGTGAAGGTAGAGCTTGCTGACAACATGGGTTATGCTCCCCCGACAAAGTTGCGTCTCGATACACAGAAGTTGAAAAGTCTGGGATGGAGTCCCCGCTATGGCCTCAAGGAAATTTATGAGCGTCTTATAAAATATTTGAAAAGCTTTGATTAATCAAATATGTTCGTCAATCCACGCTATTCTTTGGCGAATCCAGGACTGTAGTGAATCGACGGCTTCGTCATATGAACTATAAGGTTCCTTGAATCCCCAAAATTCGGTGTTATTTAGCGAATTCCATCGTTTAAATTCGTTTTTTGCGGCGCCTTCCAGCATGGCCGCGTAAGACTGCAGCGAATCTAGGGCCAGGAGGAAAATGGCCCGGTTCTGTCTCCACTCGTTGCAGGCGAACTCCCATGATTCTGGGTCCTTGAACAGCTGCTTGTACCACCCGTAGTTCTTTATGAACCATTCGGCTGGTGTCACCTTGGGGCGTCCCTCCCAGTTGCTTTCGAAACTGACATCGAAGTCCCAAGCCGGACCGGAATAGATTGTTTTCCCTGGTAGCCAGGAGTAGAAAAGACTCCGATTGAACTGTCCGTCTCGATTCTTCGAGAATTCCTCCAGCCAGTATATGTCGACGAAGGATTTGATATCCAACCATTTTTCAACTACGGTTTTTGATATTTTGGCGGAGTATAGGTATTCTTCCCATCGGTTGATATGTTCCTCGAGAAGTCCTTCAGAAAAATTCTTGGGATGGCGTATTCTGAAATTGTTTCCACGCTTTGTCACAAAGGATACTTCGGAACGGGGCGTCGTCTTTTCAAATAAGAAGGCTTGGTCGGGGAGATGAATCCTTTTTTGGGAAACCTTTATGGATTCCGAAAGTTGGTAGACACCCATATATTCTCTGTTAAGAAAAAGTTCTACGAATTGGGATCTGGGTTGATACGTCCCGGTTAAACTCCTGGCCAGGTTGAGCATGAGGTAGTTCTTTAAAAGAGTCCTGTCTGCGAAATTTGAGATAAGAACCCAGTCCTTATTGGAAGGCATGCCCAGAAGGGGGAAGGAGGTGCTCAATTCTATTTTCAGGCTGTATTTGGGCATTGCGCGGAAACTGGCGTTTCCCCTTCCTTTTACGGATAATCCCATGATGCCGCCTTGAGGCACCTTTTCTCCCCAAACCTGCATCGTTGCGGGAATCGGCGTGTCGCGGTCCCGTATTTCCTTGAAATCTTTTGTTTCTAGGACTAATCTTGGAAGCCCGGCGTAGGGGTATTCCGTATCGTCCAGGGGCAGGTATTCGCTGGATTCGTTAGTGGGCGATTTGTCCGTTTCCTCCCAAACACAGGCGCAAAGGACGAAACTTAGTAACGCAGGAAAGACTTTCCACATGGTCATTGAGCTCCATCAATCCATCGAATCCTTTGCTTCATCCAACTTTTAAGAGAATCAACGGCTTCGGCGTGAGTGTCGTAACTTTGATTGAATTCCCAGAGGAAAGTTGTTTCTAGTACCGGCCATCGTTTAAAGTTGTTTTTCGCCGCTTTTGAAATGAGCTTCTCGTAATAGTCTAGCGAATCAGCCATGCTCAAGAAGGTGGTTCTGTGTTCTTTCCAATAGGTTGACACTTCTTGCTTGAACTGCCCGTTTTTAAATAGATGGCTGTTCCAGGCATTTGTTCGAGAATACCAATTTTGCGGGCTATAGTTTTTGTATTCTCCGTAACTTAGGTCAAAGTCCCAGACCGGTCCCATTTTCATTTTACCGTTTCTTTCCCATGTAAAGAAAACGCTGGTCTTTAGGTTGCTGTCTGTGTTTTTGGAGAATTCTTCTATCCAATAGTAGGCAGAGTAATCCTGGGTATCTATCCAATGCATTGCAAGGCTGTCGTATTGAAATTTTTTTTGTATGAATTTTTCCCATTGGTCCATAAATGATTTCAATGGCTGTTGGCAGGAATTGTCGCAGGTCTTTGGGAAATGTATTTTTAGGGGCAACTTGTTGGCCGTATGGATGACGGTGTCTTTATTGTCGTGATAGGCGTCCACTTCAACGAGATAGTTCTTGCCGTCTTGGGGAATATTTAGTCGCGCAGAACTAACCTTGATAGTCTCTGTTAAAAGGTAAACGCCCATGTAATCCCTATTGAGATATACCTCCACAAAAGCGCACTTTGGCACGAAGTTCATCTGCAGATTTCTGGCTAGGTTGAATGTCATGTAATTGCGGAGCAGGGTTTTGTCGGCATGATTTGAAATCAGCGCCCATTCCTTGTCTGCCGGCATCCCGAACATTTCCCTTTTTTCGGGAAATTTTATCTTCATGCTATATTTGCTCATGCCGATGCTAGAATTACCTCGCCCCTTAATCGTTAAGTCGATGACGTCACTTTCCGGGCCGTTTTTCCCGTAGATTTGCATTTTTGCGGGGATTTTGGTTTCCTTGTCACGAACTTGAGCGAAATTAGCGGTCTCGATGACCAGACGGGGAATGCCTGCATAGGGGTATTCCGAGTCGTCTAGAGGTAAGAAGTCGGGAGAATCCTCGGTCTCGGTCCACATACAGCCGTTAAGGCATGTACATGCCCAAATAATCGCGATAAGTAAGGGGCGGGACATTAAACGTTCAGTGCGATACGGGTGTTGAGGATTACAGCGAAATATACAATGATTTGAACGGTGCGTGTTCTTTTTTTTGTATTTTTTGTAACACATTTACGTGGGTTTTTTATGGCTACAAAAAAAACAGAAGAAAAAGACTTATTTGAGTTGGTTCAAAATTTACTGAAGAACTGGTTTATCGTTTTGCCGTGTGTCCTGTTTGCTGTTGCTGTCGGCGTTTTTGTGGCAATGTGGATTAGGCCTGTTTACCAGGTGGATGCCTTACTTCAAATAGAAACGAAAAATGGCAAGGGCCCGTCTATGATGGGAGATATGGCGGCTCTTTTTGCGACGACCAGCCCCGCTGAAACGGAGATTGAGTTGATTAAGAGCCGTAGAGTTCTCGGTAGCACGGTGGAGGCGAAGCGCCTGCAGTATTATGCCATTCCCAAGGGTAAGTGGGACCGTTTGCTTCACCGCGAAGGTCGCATGGAATTGATGAACTTCGATGTGCCGTGGGATTGCGTTCCCTTGGAGGATCAGGAGAAGCCCTGGGTGGCCAAAGTGCTAGATTCGACAAGTTTTGTTCTGTACGACCACAATAACAAATCCGTTATGGAAGGTGTCGTTGGGCAGACATATCATTTCCTTTATGCGTGTGATACTGCAACTTTTGGCGTTTATCGTATGGAAGCCAAGAGAGGCCAGCGTTTCTGGGTTGGAAAAAAATCCTATTTGGATGCGGTAGAAGCCTTCCGCAAGGCTTTTGATGTAAAGGAAAAGGGTAAGAGGACGGGAATTTTGGAATTTTCCTATCAGGATGTTTATCCAGACCGTGCCGTAGATGTCTTGAATGAGGTGGCGACCTCGTACTTACGGCAGAACGTAGAAGAACGCAATGCCGAGGCGCAGCAGACTCTTGAGTTTTTGGAGAAACAGTTGCCGGACCTGAAAGCGCGGTTGGATTCTTCGCTCATGAACATGAATGCCTACCAGAATAGGGTCGGGTCCGTTGATGTGGCGGCTGAAACGCAGATTGTACTCCAAAAGCGGATGCAGTTGGAACAGAAGATATTGGAAATCCAGCAAAAAAAACAGGAAGCGATTCGCTTGTTCCATGCGGAACACCCGACAGTCAAGACTCTTGAAGATCAGGAACGGACACTTCGTCGAGAGTTGGCTTCTACATCTCGTGATGTGAAGGACTTGCCTGAAACCCAGCAAGAAGTACTTAAGCTCACCAGCGAGGTGGAACTGAATAAGGTTCTTTACACCAATATGCTGAACAGCGTACAGCAGTTACGGCTGGTCTCTGCAGGAGAAGTGGGCTCCGTGCGTATTGTGGATTTCGCCGAACAAACAACAAAGCCGGTGAAGCCCAAGAAAAAGTTGATTCTCGCGATTTTCTTCTTTTTGGGAATCCTGCTTGGTGCTGTTATCGTTTCTCTCAAGGATAAGCTCAGCGGCGGTGTAAAGAGTGCCACCTTCATCGAGAAGGAAACAGGCTTTACCGTCTATGCCAAGGTGCCCAAGGGCAATCCCAAGGGTACCAAGGGTACCAGACCTTTGGCCGTGGTGGAACCCGACGATGTGGCTGTGGAATCCCTGCGCGCTCTCCGTTCTTCTTTGGAATTCTCCATGATGGAATCGGACCAGCCGGTAATCGGCGTAAGTGGTCTCATTCCGGGAGTGGGCAAGAGCTTTATCTCCGTGAACCTGGCTGCCTTGTACGCAGGTCTTGGCAAGAAGGTTTTGCTGATAGATGCAGACTTGCGTAAAGGACGCTTGCATAAGGAGTTCGGTATCAAGCGCGGCAACGGCTTCTCTCAGGTACTTTTGCGCGAAGTTGAACCGGAACAGGTGATTTCTTCTACCGAAGTAGAAAACCTCTTCGTTTTGCCCTGTGGCAATGTTCCCGCAAATCCCGCCGAATTGTTGGGCTCCAAGCATTACCTTGAACTGATTGAACAGTTCAAACAGCAGTACGACCTGATTATCATCGACACCCCGCCCATTATGCTGGTGACGGACGCCGCCCTTGCTTGTCGCGTTGCAGCCCAGATTGTGATGGTCATCGAGTACAATAAACACTCTATCGAGGCAATCCAGGATGGTATGGGCCAGATTCTCAAGGGCAATCCCAACGCCCATGCTTCCATTGTCATCAACAAGTACGAACATGGCAGCCAGGATGGATACGGCTACAAGTACGGAAAATACTAATTTGTTTGTAAAACTGCGAGCTGCAGGGCTTAACCTGCGGCTCGTTCCGTTTTTTATTGTAACGTTCATTGTTTCCGTTTTTGCAACAGAACCTCTAAAGCCTGTTCTGCCTCCGCAGAATGCCATTGCGGTTGGCGGTGTGGGCGAGCTTCGTGACGATGTTTACAGTGCGGACCTAAAATGGTCTGTAGAAGTGGCGCCCTGCAACTGCTTGAGCTTTTATGCCGACATGTCGTACCGGTTTATTAGTTACGAGTGGCAGACCATGCTCCATGACCAGATTCACGAAATGGTGAACCTGCAGGTGAACGGGCTGAACGAATCCTTTGTGGGAATGAAGTTTTTCCCGATACGGTATTTCGGCCTGAATGTGAGTTGGCGCTTTAAGCCTGGTGACGGTAGTCGTGTGGAACGTTTTGAACGCTTGGGCATTGAGCCCATGGGCGTGTACCGCTTTAGCCCGAATATGGTCCTGGGGCTTTCGGGACAGTACTATTCTTTCATCGAAGACAGGAACTACCAACCCGGTGACGAACTGGGGGTGAAAACCTCCTTTGTCTGGAACGCCTTCTGGGATAGAACCGCACGGACGGGCTGGCAAGTGGGTTACGTGTTCCTTTTTCGCTGGCGTATCCAGGAATCGGAAAACCACAACCTGGCAAAAGACTACCAGAAGATGGACGACAAGTATCGTGGATTCCGCATGCGGGGCGACGTTGCCCGTTATGTGGGCTGGTTCCCGTTCCCATTCGGTATAGGCATGGCCTATGAAATGAATCGCGGGAACCTGTTCGGCTTTGAGACGGGCCACAAGGTGGAACTATATTTAAGGGCAGAATTCCCGTAAACCACAGGACGGTCACGAATGCAACAAAGTTTTTACCAGAGTTGTCATTCCCGGCTTGACCGGGAATCTCCTTGCTCTTTTTTCCTCAATTTGCTTGAGTGCGTTCTGTTCCTTCTCGCTCCCGCATTCGCCTACCTGCCGGGGGAATCCGGCTTTGTGTCTTTGGAGGGAGCCCACGGCATTTTCGGAAACCCCGCCGGCCTCACGGCTTTTGATTCCTGGGGAACCCTGCTGGACTATCAATACGACGACGAAATTTCCCAGTTCCGCGTGGGCGGTAATTTGGACCACCTTGGCGCGGGTTTTGAGTACCGTTTTGCGGACAAGGGGCTGGATGAATCCCGCTGGAGCTTGACGTATTCCACCGACATTCTCCGGCGCTACTTTTTCTGGGGTAGCCGACTGACGGCCTTCAGGAGCTCCGCCTTCGAAGGCACGGAATGGTCCTACACTCAAGGCGTGATGCTCAGGCCATTCAGGTTCTTGTCCCTCGGGTATTCCTGCGACAACCTGCTGTACGCGGGTCCGAAATCGGTGGACCGCGTTCACAACGCGGGCGCCACCCTTCGGCTTGGGCGGAACTTGAGCGTGAGCTACGATGTGGAGGACTGGGAGGAACACCGCCTGCTTTTTGAGCTGGAACTGTACGGCACCCGCTATGGTTTCAAAATGCCTGTTTACGGTGACGATGACGAATACACCCTCACCATGTCCATGCCCTTCGGCGGTTCCAACAACTTGGCGGTAAAATTCTACGATGACTATCTGCCCAAGGGCGTGACCTGGGGTTACCATTCCGCACGGAATCCGAACGCCACCATGTTCGCCCAAATTGTCCGTGTGCCTTTGGACATGGAAGTTTCCGAAGTGGAAAGCCCCTTCTCCTTTATACGGCCTCAGTCCATAGCCCTCATGAAGGTGCGGACCTTGTTTGAACACTTGCTTCGTGACCCGTCGGCAAGTATCGTGCTGTTGGACTTTTCAGGCTACAAGGGGAACGTGGGTGTCTCCAACGAAATCAACCGGGGTGTCATGAAGCTGAAGGCCCGCGGTGCGAAGGTCATCGCCTACATGGACGACGTGCGGCCTTCCGTTTTGTTGGCGGCTTCCTCTGTGGACCGAATCGTGGTGGAGCCATCGTCCCATTTCTCCTGGCGTGGCGTAGGCGGAAACACGCTTTTTTACAAGGGCCTGCTGGACAAGCTGGGCGTGAAGGTGGAGTTCTTGCGGCATGGCGCCTACAAGTCGGCGGTGGAGCCCTACATTGCAGATTCCATGTCGGCGGAGTCCCGCGAAAACCGTCTTGAACTCTACAGCGATTTCTGGAAGATGATGAACGCCTATGTGGCGGGTCGCATGGCTTTCCGCAAGCAGATGCCTGTGGAAAAGGCCGCCGCGTCTTTGGATTCTTTGGCGAAGGTTCCTGTGGTGAGCGCCAGGGCTGCCCTGCAGGCGGGAGTCGTCGATTCTATTCTTTATATAGACCAGGTGCCGTCTTACGCCTTGAAGACCTTCTTTGGACTGGACGCTCCCTATGCGGGCTATGTCACCTGGAAGCCGACGGACCGAAAGATTTTTAACGAAAGCTGGTCTCACCGGGCTCGCGTCGGTCTGTTGAATATCGACGGAACTATCGACGGCGCTATGGAAAAGTCCGTTTCTGCTACGCTGAACAGGCTTGCTAGCGGCGGGGGCGTGTCGGCTTTGGTGGTCCGCATTTCTTCGCCGGGCGGTTCCGCAATCGCCTCCGACAAGATTTGGGCGGCGCTGAAGAACTTGCACAAGCAGGGGCTGCCTATTGTGGCGAGCATCGGGAACATGGGCGCCTCTGGCGGGTATTATATCGCCTGTGGCGCCGACGAGATTGTGGCCGAACCCTTCTCCTTTGTCGGGAGCATCGGCATCTACGGCGGCAAGGTGGACGCCTCCGGTTTGCTTTCAAAACTTGGGCTCAAGGCAGAAACCGTCAAGACTCACGATCACGCCGATGCCGAAACTTTCACCAGGCCCTGGACCGACGAGGAGAAAAAGGCCCTGCAGGATTACATGGACGAATTCTACGACAGGTTCGTCGGGGTGGTTTCCCAGGCCACCGGCGTAGATAAGACGAAAATCGATACCGCTTATGGCGGAGGCCGGGTCTTTGTGGGCTGGAAGGCTTTGGAGGCGGGACTGGTTCACAAGCTGGGCGGGTTGGACGTGGCCATTGCTGAGGCCAAGCGCCTCGCCGATATCGGGGAATCTACCGACGTGGAACTGGTGCAGTTCGCTACCGAGAAATCTTATCTGGTGCCGGTGCCCAGCTCCAAGGCTGTTATGGACTTTTTCAGGGAGGCAGAACGCACCCAGTTCTGGGCCGTGGAACCCGACCTGCTGTATTTTGAACCGTAAATTATGCTCTCTATAGTCATCACCGTTCTTTGCTGCCTTTTCTTTTCGGCCTTCTGTTCAGTAACGGAAGCGTCGTTTTACAGCGTGCCTCCCAGCACGGTAGAATCCCTGCAGCGCCGCAAGAGTTTTACCGCCAAGTACCTGACTCACGTCAAAGAAAACATTGACCGATACATTGCCTCGGTGCTGGTGGTGAACACCATCGCAAACACCATCGGAGCTTCCCTGGCGACAGCCCTCGCCGTGCGCCGCCTACCGGAATCGGGGCAGTTCGCGCTCCCCATCGCGCTCACGATTCTCATCTTGCTTTTTGGCGAAATCACTCCCAAGACTCTGGGCGTTAAACAGGCCAAGGTGATGGCCCCCATTGTAGCGGTGCCGTTCTATTACATTACCAAGGTCTTGAGCTGGACGGGAATCATCTGGCTCTGCCTCTCCCTCACCAAACACTGGACTCACGAAGACGAAGAGAAAAAAGAGGTGAGCATCGAGGATATCAACAGTTTGGTGAGTCTCGGCCTCAGGGAAGAGGTGATTGACAACCATCAGGCGGCGGTCATCAAGAACATTCTGGCCCTGAAATCCGTGGTAGCCCGCAAGGTGATGACGCCCAGGCATGTGGTGTTTAGCCTCCCGGCCGACAAGACCATCGGGGAGACCCTGGACGAACGGGGCAACTGGCCCTTTTCCAGGATTCCGCTTTATGGTGAAAAGAAGGACGAATGGATTGGCATCGTGCTTCGCCGGGATGCCTACAATTACCTGGCCGAAGGTAAGCGCGATATCAAGCTCCGCAAGTTGATGCGGCCCTTGCAGCTGATCCCAGACAGCGTGACTCTTGAAAAGTTGTTGCTCCGGTTCTTGAAACAGCGGGGCCACATGGTGGGCGTGGTGGACGAGTTCGGCGCCATCGCGGGAATTGTTTCCCTGGAAGACGTGCTGGAAGAAATCCTCGGCCGCGAGATTGTGGACGAGTACGACGAGTCCGTGAACCTGCAAGAAACCGCCCGCCGCCGGAGCAAGGCCCTGGCCTTTATGAGAAAAAAAGCATCGATGTAGTCTTTTTCCTTTTTTTGAGTATATATTTACCCAAAAGGGGTGAGAGGATGTTTAAAGGTGTAAAGATTTTGGCGGTTCTGGTAACCGCAGTTTTAGCGGCGCCGCTGCTTGCACAAGATGTGTTCATTACGGTAGACCAGTTTGGCTATAGGCCAAATGCACAAAAGTTTGCCGTGCTGCGTAGCCCCGAACAAGGCTTTGACAAGGACCTTTCTTACACTCCGGGCGGTGTCATGGAAGTGGTGGACAGCGCTACGGCCCAGGTGGTGTATTCGGGGGCACCGGTGGTGTTCCAGGAGGGGGCGGCAGATACCTCTTCGGGCGATAAAATCTGGTGGTTCGACTTTTCAAACGTCTCTACCCCGGGCACATATTACATCCGCGACAAGTCCGACAACTTGAAACAGTCTTTCTACTTCCATGTTGGCGACGGGGTCTATAATGACATCCTCAAGGCCGCCATGCGCATGATGTATTACCAGCGGGTGGGTATGGCCAAGGAAGCCGCCTATGCCGGAGAATGGTCCGATGGCATGAACCACGAGCAAGACAAAAGGGCCCGCCTGTTCACGGACAGCACCAATTCCGCTACGGAGCGTGACGTGAGCGGAGGCTGGTTCGATGCGGGGGACCTCAATAAGTACACTATATGGAACGGCAACTACATCGAGACCCTTTTGCGTGCCTATATGGACAGGCCAAGGGCTTTTACTGACGACTATAACATTCCCGAATCCGGTAATGGAATTCCAGACATTCTGGACGAGGTCAAGTGGGGCATGGACCACCTGCTCCGTATGCAGAATGCCGATGGTTCTGTTCTTTCTGTAGTAGGTGAGGACCACGCTTCGCCGCCGTCGGCTGCCAAGGGCCGCAGTTATTACGGTGCCCCCAATGCCATGTCTGCATATTCGGCGGCCAAGGCCTTTGCGTTGGGCTCCATTGTAGCCGCCAAGCGCAAAAATACGGAATATGCGGCCACCCTGAAGACGGCGGCGCTGAAAGCCTTTGCCTGGGCCGAGTCCCACCCAGATTCCATGTTCTACAACAACAAGGCAGAATATGGCACCAAGGGCCTGGCCGCGGGCCAACAAGAAATTGATGCCAACTACGACACTGGAGCCCGTTTTGTAGTCAAGGTCGCCGCGGACTTTGCCCTTTACGAACTGACAGGGGATGCCAAGTACCTAAAGCGGTTCGAAGCGACTCCCGACAGTCTCCCGCTTATGCGTCAGTACGGCAGCTGGGCCATGGACCAGTACCGCAACGCCCATCACATGCTCTACATCCTTTACCTGCAATATAAGGATGCGTCTAGCGATGTCAAGGCCCTTGTGAAGGAGCGTTTTACGGACAGGTTCCCCACCAGCCAATACATTGTGGCTGGCTTGGGAAAAGACGGCTACCGTTCCTACATCCGCGACTACAACTGGGGCTCCAATTCCGCAAAGGCCACTACCGGGCTGTTCTATGACAAGATGTCGGAGCAGTCTTCTGCCGGTGGCAATAGCACCGTCTGGCACAATGCGGCGGAGGACTACCTGCACTATTTGCATGGAGTGAACCCCTTTGGCATGGTGTATCTTTCCAACATGGGCGGCTATGGCGCAAGCAAGAGCGTCACCACTTTTTACCATGCCTGGTTCACAGATGATAATCCGGCTCCCGGATATGTGACGGGCGGTGCAAACTCCCGCTACACCTGGGCGGACTGCTGCAAGGAATACGATGCCAACAACAGTGCCAAGGGTTGCGGAAGTGCGGCCAACAATGCCCTTTGCTATGCTATAAGTATCCCCGTGGGGGAACCTCACGAAAAAATGTATGCGAACATCAACAACGGCTGGCCTCTGGATTCCTGGGAACTTACCGAACCCAGCCTCGGTTACCAGACGGCATACATCAGGCTGATTTCCCGCTTTGTGGAGGAACGTGGCGTGGATATTAGTGAGACGATAGAGCCAAGCAAGGATCCGTCGGCGATTGTTGCTCAAAAAGGGGAACTGCCGCAGTCCATAGTTTTGAATCTCGTGGGCGAAACCTTGCAGGTGGGTGCGGGAACCTCCATTCGTGAAATCCACCTGCTGGATTTGCAGAACCGGAAGGTGCTTTCTTGGCGGGGGAATGCCTCTAATGCGTCCCTGGATGTGTCGCGTTTGCATGGAGGGGTGTACGTGGTTCGCTTGGTGACTGCCCGTGGGAAAATCGCCAAAATTTTTGCAAAACGATAATACAATTGATATGATTATATTAATTGATAGAGCTTAAAACCCTTATATATCAACATTTTTCGTTAAAAAATGTTTTTGACCCTTGTGGGCCGGCCCAAATCCTTTTATATTTAGCTCGCATTTCTCGGGACGCCTTTGTCCCGGAATCATCTAACTAGAGGATTTACATGAAGACCATTACGGTAAACCCCAAGTCCGTCACCCGCAAGTGGAAGCTTGTGGATGCAGCGGGCAAGCCTATGGGTCGCGTCGCAAGCGAAGTTGCCCGCCTCCTCATGGGTAAGCATAAGGCCATCTATTCCCCCAACGTCGATACCGGCGATTACGTGGTTGTCATCAACGCTGAAAAGGTTGCCGTTACCGGCAACAAGAACCTTCAGAAGCAGTACTTCCACCACACCGGTCACATCGCTGGCGAACGCTGGATCAACTTTGCCGACCTTTTGGCAAAGCACCCCACCGCTCCGCTGGAAGCTGCCATCTGGGGCATGCTCCCTCACAGCGCTCTGGGCCACAAGATGGTCAAGAAACTCAAAATCTATGCCGGCGCCGAACATCCGCACGCGGCACAAAACCCCGAAGTCGTTGACTTCTAATCTTTAGAACGGAGGATACCTCTATCGCTACCGCAAAGAACAAGAAGATCTACCGTGGCACGGGCCGCCGCAAGAACGCCATCGCCGCTGTGATCCTGAAGCCGGGTTCCGGCAAGCGCACTATCAATGGTCGTGATTTCAAGGATTACTTCCATTCCGAAGTGCAGAACATGATTGCTAACCTTCCGTTCTCTATTCTCGGCAACGCCGAAGAATGGGACGTGGAAGTCACCGCCCGTGGCGGTGGAATCGCCGGTCAGATGGGCGCTGTCCGTCTGGGCATCGTTCGCGCTCTCGTCGCTAACAACGCCGAAGACAAGCCCGCCCTCAAGAAGGAAGGCCTCATGACTCGCGACTCCCGTGCTGTCGAACGTAAGAAATTCGGCCGCAAGAAGGCTCGTAAGCACTTCCAGTTCAGCAAGCGCTAATCTGCGAAACTGCTATTCGAGAAAGGCTCCCGCATTTTTGCGGGGGCCTTTCCTTTTTACCAACCAGATTTTTTTGGAGCTTTTGCCCGCCCTAGTCATTAAAGCACACCGAAGGTGTGCCCGCGAAGATACTAGTATCGAGCGTCGGGAGGGTATTAGGGAGGGCTTTGTCCTCCCTATTCGTTTTAAGCGGCGAATGCCAGACGGCATTCTTCGTAGAGGCCGGCTTCCCTCAGCAGGTGTTCCAGCTTCTTGCGGAGCTGGCCGACGTTGGCACGGGTGCAGCCCAGTTCGACGGCCACGTCGATGTCCTTGCAGTCACCGTATTCCCGGCAGAACTCGTAGCTAGTGCGGAAGTAGGGGAGCAGCTTTGGGCTGTTCTTCTTCAGGAAACGCTCGATGCCCTCGATAGTGTCCCTGTTTTCGATATCTTCTATCTCCTGGCAGGATGCGTGATCGGCCTCCTTCAGGATGGCGAGATCACGGAGCATCTGCGGATCGTCACCGTACTTTTCTTCGCTGGTGTTCCCGGAGAAATCGACGAGAACTTCCCTGTTGGTGCGCTTGGAGTTGTTACGCTTCTCGGTCTTCTGCAGGAACTTGCTGCTGTTGGCCACGTAGGCCATGAAGGGCACATTTGTGCGTGCGTCGTAGTTCATTACGGCACGACGGAACATCATGAACGTGTTGGACTGGATTTGCTGTTGACGTTCGGCGTGACTCAGACCGTGGAGGTCCCAGTCGGCATCTTCCTTGGAGGAATTCTTGTTGTCGATGCCCATTACCTTCGGACCGTGGATGTCCCAGAGTGCCTGCACGGCGTTTTCGCGCATGCGCTTAGTCTTGGCGCCCTGGGCGATACGCACCAGGCTCAGGGTGGTCTGTTGGTTGGTGTTCTTCTGCATAGGCAGCTCCTGGTTTGAGGTTTTGCCGGAGGCCGGCGATGGCGAATGCCCCTTAAGAGTTTCAAAAGGGGGTGCCGATTATCTGGAAATAAAAGATGAAAAAGTGATCGAAAAACGAGAATCGAGAATCGAAAACGAAAAAAACGGGGGCGCGACTTTAAAAAGAGTGTCTATAAATATAGCTTCAATGGGCTGACAAAAAGTGTCAATTCAGGGTCAAGGGAGAAAAGGCTGCAAAAAAAAGAATGTAAAATAAAGTTCGCAAAAGATGCCGCGACTGTCCATGTTGTTCCACTGGGTTCCCCTTTTGCTGGAATTGACCTTTGCTCAAAACAGTTATGCAAAACCCCCGGGCTTCCCGGACATCCCATCCGTAGCCCGATAGACACACATTGTTTTTCGGTGAGCCCGGGGGCCATCATAACGATGTTCCCCTGGGTCCCCCCGAACGTGGGACTTGCCCGGCCCTGCGGTATTTGCCCTATGCCCGCGGGCGGTAGCCGTCAAGGAGTCCGTTTTTGAAATTGCCGTTTTTTGCTAAATTTCGCCATGTATATACTCGTAAAACGCAGTCTCGAGGTGTCTCAGTCAGTCCCGAGAACCAAAAACAGGATGCCGGAAAAATTTTTTTTGTGTCACCTTGACAGTCGGTTTCGGCTACGCGATAAGGATGTGTTCACCTTTTCCAGGAGGCATTCATGCTCACTCTCCCGTCGATGACACAGATTATAGAATGGTTCGGCTGGGGTAACGGGGTAGGTGCCCTGGCAGCCATCAGCGCGATCCTCACCTTGCTGGTGCTGCTCGCCCCGGTGGTGTTCGGGCTGATCCTGTATGGCTTGGAAAGGGTGCAAATGGAACTCATCGGCACGGTAAACCGGGATTTTGCCTATTTTTTCGTGAATTTCGTAACTTTTCCCGGGACTTTCGTGCACGAGATGGCTCACCTGTGCTTCGGCGTGATTACGGGGGCCGAGGTCAACGAAATCTGTATGTTTGAGGACGACCGCGGTAGAATTGGGCATATCAGTTACCGCACCAGAGGCCCCTGGTTCATGGAGGCGGTGCAGCATACCCTCACGGCGGTGGCCCCAACGGTGGTGGGATTTGGTCTCGGGTATTACCTGCTGCAGGTGATTTTTGACGGTCCCCATAGCGTCTGGGCCTATCTCGGGCTCTGGTACCTGGTGATTTCGCTAATCGACCATTCCACCATGAGCGATTCCGACCTGGAACACTATTTCCAGGGCGTGTGGGTGTTCATTGTTCCCGTGTTCCTTGCGTTTTTCGTCTTTGGACTTTTGGCTTAATAGAGGGAGAAGGAGACCAATGAGAGAACGCAACGACAATATGGACCGTCTTTACGAAAGATACATGGCGGAGCCGGGGGAGATGCACAAGGCTTTCGAGAATTTCTATGAGTGTACAGAAAAGACCTACCAGGCCTTCAAGGAGATCATGGAGGAGCATCCGAATATGGGCAAGGCTGCCATGGTCATCATGGCGGGAAACCAGGCTTCTCACCTCATCGCGATAGCTCGTAACAAGGACAAGAGCTACGCTGAAGTTCTCAGCGAAATTATCGTGATGATCAGCCCACTGTTCCAGATGATGTACGACCGGCTGGTGGCAGAAACCATAGAGAAAATGGAGGGAGTATGAAATACCAGGAACGCATTTTGCGACTGGGGTGATTGAAAAACGTCGTTGAATATAAAGGGCTCCCTGCCAAGCGGGGAACCCTTTTGTATAAAGCGAGTTGAACGCGCTATTTGCTCTGTACGTCGAACTTTGCCTGGACTGCAAGAGCTTCGCTTTCGGAAAGCTTGAAGATACGGGCGACCTTTTCGATGGAATCGCCCTCTGCAAGCATGGCCCTGGCCATCTCAAGGCGTTCTTCGTTTGCCTTCTTGCGTTCTTCTGCGGCGCCTTCGGTCTTCCCTTCAGAAAAACCTTGGGCGCGGCCCTCGGCACGGCCTTCAGAAAAACCGATTTCGTGTTCAGCCTTCAAGTCCGTCATGTTTTTCGCCTCGCAGTTGAAAAGTTCCTCTACAAAGTTAATCAATTTAACGGAATCAAGCAAGTGCCGGAATGTTTCGTTCTGCATAATCTTTTCGGGAACGGGTTCCTCCTTGACAATTACCTTGATGGCGCGGAGCCACTGCGCCGCCTCGGAGTTGTCGTTTGCGGTGACGCCCGCCTTTTCGAGCTCGAAAAACTTGTCGATTTCCACGAAAATCTTCTGGATCTTGGGGAAGAACTTCCTCCCGTTGCACATCTCGTCAACGTGATGAATGTACTTCTGCGGTTCTTCGGGGAAAAGCTCGAAATCCAGGAGCCCGAGGAAGTAGATGCGCGGCAGCTCGTACTTCTCGCTGGTGTGCACCTGGTTCTCGATGACGCGCGAGATGTAGTATTCCACGCGATCGCGGAAGAAGTCGTCACCCTGCTGCTGGACTTCGACCAGCACCTTTTCGCCGGCATTGGTCGTGCCGATGATGTCCAGAATGCAGTCCTTCTTGTTGAAAACGCCCGGAAATTCCTGCATTTCGAGAGTGATTTCCTTGATGGCGTCGTCGCCCTGCAGACCCAGCATCGCGTTCACGAGCGAGATGAGAAGCGAGTGGTCCTTTTCCTCGGCGAAGACGATCTTGAAGATGCCGTCACTGAGGATGTAGGCGTACTTGTAAAGTTCCTGGTACTTGAGGAGGTTGCTCTTGTCGATTTCCATCGCCTTGAGCAGGGAGTAGTGTTGCGTACGGTTCATGTCTTTCCCGTTTGTTGAAAATGAATGAATTGACTTGCAAACGGAAAATGCCGGGACGTAGAACACCTGCGGCACCAGACGGTTGCCGCTCGCAAACCAGTTGAATGACTGATTTTTACGTCCACTTTTTACGGCAGACGGTGCTCTACGTTGATAGCCACAGGGCCGGTTCCCTGCAGGGCAACTGTCGCAATTTGCGGATTGTCAAGTCCGCAAAGGGCAACGACCTCAAGCAGATAGTTGAACTGCCTCCCCGGTTCGAATACGCTGTCAGGAGGATTGTCGGAATCTACTGAAATGAATATACAAACTTTTGCAGAAGATGGCAATAGGGCGGCTTTGCCTTATTAATACCTTCCCAGCACGAGTCGCTTGTTGGGGCAGTCCACCAGCACCTGGTAGTTCTTGTAGAGTCCGACCCCGATGACGCCGACCGCGCCGGACATCTGCACGTCGCGATCAATGTCCGCGGGTTGAACTCCGAAGGGAATATCCACCGTCTCGCCGCCAAATTCGACCGGGAGCGAGAACAGATCGACGGGGAACTTCCCCTTTAGGGGGAAGAAGTCTTCGGTCTTGCCGCAAGGAGTGCCGGTCTTTGCGATGGATTCGGTGAGGTAGTTCGCGATGCTGGCTCCCGAATCGAAAATCAACTCGCGTTTTTCCCCGCCAACGACCGCACTGAACACAATGCGCTGTGGCAGGCCAGAAATCGGGAATTCCGCAACGGGGCGAACCAGGTCGACCTCGTCGCCCTGGTCCGCGACGACAACTACCGCCTTCCTGTAGTCGAACAGCACCTTGCGCTGGGCGAAGTATTCCAGCCCGCGAAACTCGGCGATGGTCGGGTCCACGTTGCGGCGTGCGTCATTAAGGTAATCTTCCCCGTGGGGCCTGGAATGCTTGTTTTCGTCATTGATAACGTAGGGGCAGCCCGTGTCGACTAGGGCCCGCCTGCCGTTGTCGTTGACGATGAAGTGATCCTTGATCAGGTCGGCATCGAAGATCTTTACCATAAAAACTCCTTTGGAAGGTGGGGTTACATCCAAATTATCGTCAAAAAGGGGGAATTTGTATAGGGGAGAGTGTTTTTTTGCTAAAAATTAGGTCAAAAACGAGCGAATCGCATAAAAATAAAAAAAAGAATGCTTTTTTTTCGTTATTTTGGATATATTAAAGAAATCTGATAGCAAAAGGAAACTTTAATATGCCGCTTTTTTCCAAGATTATTAACAACATTCAAAGAAAGACCCCTCTCACCATAGTTAGCACGACTAATGTTCGCAACTGGGCTTTGCGTAAATGTATGCTCGATGAAATGCGCGATGCGTCATTTGGAGCTAAGGATAGTGGCTTTTTGGCAGAACCATTTTTTGAAGCGATGTTCCCTTGGAAACAGAACAATGTTCTATTAAACGATCAGATGGCTTTGCCTTCTGGTGACACATCAAATGTCCATAATATTATCCGGCGACTTCATGTTAATCGAGATAATGAGCCGATACCAAGATTGTATGAACATCAGGCAAGGGCGCTAAAGAGTATTCGTGAAGGAAAGTCTATTGTTGTTACTACGGGTACTGGGTCGGGTAAAACGGAATGCTTCATGTATCCCATCTATGACTATTTAGCTCGTCAGGTTGAAAATGGAGAAAGTATTGGTGGCGTGCAGGCGCTGTTCCTATATCCTTTGAACGCATTGATTGAATCGCAGGGGGACCGATTTAGAAAATTCTGTGCCACATTCAATCAATGGTGCCACGAGCGAGATGTGGCGGATCGAGTTCATTTTGCAAATTATACCGGTAAAATGGAGGAGACCTTTGACGATGCGATAAAGAGCATTCGCGAAAACCTCCAAAATATTGAACCGAATGTGAGTGAACGCCAATTAAGAGATAGGTACGCCTATTCTTCATATGATGAGATTATATCTAGAGACATATTACGCAGCAATCCTCCTCAATTCTTGATTACCAATTCCACGATGCTGGAATATGCGATGGTGCGTAAACAGGATGCTCCGCTATTTAGGAATGCAAATGGTCGCAGCCCATTAAAATTTATCGTTTTAGATGAAGCACATACCTATAGTGGCTCTAATGCTGCAGAATTGGCTCTTAGACTTCGTAGGGTCTTGGAAGCTTTTGGTACAACTCCTGATCAGGTTCAGTTTATTGCGACCTCCGCATCTATTGGCGATGACGGGAATGCTGAAGATAGAACTAAAAAGTTCCTTGCGGATATTTCTGGAGTTAATCCGGAAAATGTTGATGTTATATCAGGAAACCGCCATTGTGATGGTATAACTCCTATTGTGCCTGCTAGACGTGTTAATGAAGTAATTGAAAGTATGCATGACAATGGGTTGTCTAAAGAGGAAAAATATAATGCATTTGCATCTTGTAAGACGGCTTTGAATTTTAGAAATGAAATATTGAATCAAAAAAGAATGAATTTGACTTCTATTCAAAATTATTTAGGAGTCGATTCCACTGCAGATGTATTGACTTTTTTGGATTATGCAAGTGAGTGCAATTTTATCCCATTAAAGGCCCACTTGTTCCAAAAACAGTTCTTCGGAATCTGGGCTTGCTGTAATCCAGATTGCTGTGGTAAGCAAGATGCGCTACTTGATGATGAGTGGAAATATGGACGAGTGTTTTTCGATTTGCAAAATGTTCAAAGGCGTTTAATCGATGGCACGGACAGTATGGTTTCTATGTATGCGTGCCCAAGTTGCGGTCATAATGTGTTTTTGACGGTAAATTGTCAAAATTGTGGTGAAGTGTATTTAGCTGCGCAAACGGATCAAAATATTATTGATAACAAGCATGTGCTGAGAATACCAAAATTACTCGATGAAATAGAGGAAGATTCTTCCGACGACGATCAAGATGAAAATACATCATTTACTAATCGACAATCGAGTGCGAAACCTGTTCTCTTGCATGCATCTAATATTGGTCACCAATCGTGGACGGAATATGTTGCCGAGGTTAATCCCCAGAATGATGGCCCAGTTCATTTAGCTGCGGATAATGAAATTCTGAATGAAAGACTGACTTATATTGAATTTGACGCTTCTAATCGTTCAAATCGGTGTGGCAAATGCAGAGCTATTTTGCATGTACAAGAGTCTATGAATAATTATGGCGGATTCCCTCTTGGGCATGGAACGAATATTGCTGGATTTGGTGTCCCCGCAAAAGCATTGTATAGTTCCTTGGTAAATGATGTTTTGTTAGAAGATCCTATTGAGCCTGATGCAGAATTACCTGCTCTGGGCAAGAAAATATTGACTTTTACCGATAGTAGGCAGGGAACTGCAACTTTTGCTGGCAAACAGGGGATTCTTGCCGAAATGGATGCAACCCGTGTTTGGATTTTGGCTCATCTGCTAGAAACTCCGAATGAAGATGTATCTGTTCGGGAAATGCTTCGATTTATTAGAAGAAAAATTGTTGATGTCAGAAATCAAATAAATCATATTCCAAATGGAAATAATGCAAACCAGTTGTCTTATAAGGAGTGCTTTAATTTACCACATAATATTGCAGATGAGTTAATTACGGATCGTTCCTTGGCAAATTTGTTTTTATGGCGTGAACTTACGTTTAGGAGTAGACGCAAAAGGTCCTTGGAATCTTTGGGCCTTTTGCGTGTTATGTATGATGGCTTGGATCAAATTTCTGCACCGCAAAATGCGGCTTTGGATGCATTGCATTTTACAGATGAAAGTTATCAAAAATGTTTAAAGATTATATTAGATTTTGGTTTTAGACAACGTGGTGCTGTCGAAGCAAATGGCTGGATTGATTCGCAAATAAGGGCTTGCTATGGAAGCAATGTTGCGCCAGGCCCCGTTGATGTTTCCGTATTTGATCAGGATGAACCGTCTGATTGTGTTATAGCCAAGATATTGTTGTATTATTTAAGAAATGAAAATGGTGCGGCAGATTCTATTACAGATTTAATCCGTAATAATTGGAATCTGATACGGGTGTTGGCGAAGCAGATAATAGAAGATTTGGCCGAATCGCAAATAATAAACGGTGCAAATAATAAATATAAGCTAGATTTTTCCACGCTCATTTTCTGTATTCCTCAACAAGTATGGTTGTGTCCCACAACTTCTTCGTTACTTGATGTTTTAATTGAAAATCCTTTTACGGGAGTTCAATATACGCCGTTCATCTTAGGACGCTCAAATCCAATAAGATTGCCTGTAGAATCGGCGCCTATTGTTATTCAATCAAATATAGAGCAGGAGGGCAACTGGAATGTAAAAACAGAATCTATTCAACAAGCGTATGCGGATCAACCTTGGTGGAGTGATTTGCATGAATCTGTTATAAAAGCAAATCCAGACAATGCTTTTGTTGTTGCTCAAGAAAATTCTGCTCAACTTTCTGCAGAGGAACGTGCCCGTGATCAGCACATGTTCGTTGATGGAAGAATAAACATCATGAACTGTTCTACAACCATGGAAATGGGTGTAGATATTGGCGGAATTTCGTTGGTGGCGATGACTAATGTTCCCCCTCATGAGTACAATTATCTACAACGTGCGGGACGAGCTGGACGTAGCGAACAGCCTCAATCTTTTATCTGGACGTTAGCGAGCTTCGGAAAACACGAACGAATGGCTTTAGAAGATCCTTTGGCGTGGGTTAACTCTAATTCAATAAGGGCGGATGTTACAAAGTATGGGCGCTCTATTTTGCAGAGGCATGTGAATGCATATCTGCTTAACAGATGGCTTGTTCGGCAGCAGAATAATATACTTGCAAGAACCAAAACCATATATTTAAGGCCAGATAGTGATTTATCTGTGTATTTGGAAAACCTCATTCTTAAACGAGGCACATGGTTAAACCCTCCTACAATTGATGATTTCTGTGAAGAAATTGAACAGGAGAGAGCCCACTCGCCGATATCTCAATTTATAAATGAAATAGATGCTATTGCTATTCCGGACTCTATACGGAATCCCTTCAATGAATATTGTTGGGATGAACAAGATTTGAAAAATAAAGCAAAGGAATGTTTTGAATGTGCCCAAACAAAGTGGGTGAATAAACTTTGCGAATACTATGGGATTCTTAAACAAGATACTCTAGGCAATCTTGATTACGCCACGCTTAAACGGCTCCATCGAGTGAAGATATGTTATTACCTTCGTCAGATGCTCGTTGAAAATGGCCTAAATACGTTAGTTGATGCAGGCATTTTGCCTTCAAACAGTATGCCGACAAATGTGGTTGAGTTGGATTTGTATCCTGAAAATAATCGAGATGGTTTTGCTAGTCAAAATGGAAATCCGCAACGTGAGCGCAAAATTGCAATACGGGAATACGCTCCAGGATTCTCAATTGTGGTTAATGGAATTCGACGCGTGTCAAGAGGGATTGAGTTCGAAGGGTCGTTGTATGGGAGAGAACGTAGTGTTACTGTTATAAAACGATATATGACCTGCGACAGGTGCGGAAATCCACAGATTGAATTGTTGGATGGCTTTGAACGAAATGATGAAGGAAGATTAGGCTTTAATTGTTCTTGTGGCAACTATGTCTTGGGGACACCTCGGTTAATCGTAGAACCATTGAAATTTTTTGCACTAGAAGAGGATAAATCGGTTGAATCTACTGCCAAATCCTTGTATGAAATGCCTCATGTAAAACTATTGTCTGAAGAGGAACCGCATATATACGCTTACAATAATGAAGAAGTGATGCGTGTGTCGTGGGGGGATGCAAAGATAATATTCCTAAATGGTGACGGAAGGGCAAAAAATAGAAATGCAGCTGCACAAAGACGTCAAACGCCTGTTATAGAGGGGTTTCCTTCTATAGATGACGTTCCTGCCGATGTCAATAATAATGTGTCTGAAGACGATCATTATATGTTGTGTACGCACTGTGGGTTTATGTTTAGTGAAAATCTTAATCCTGCTGCAGCCGAGAATCTACATAGAAAATTCTCTTCATCGTGGAATCATTCGGAATGTGATAAAGTGGGGCTAGAATCGGAACTTTATCATGTGAGTTTGGGAGCCATAATTCCTTCAAAGGCGGTTGTAATTCATATTCCGAATTTGAATGAAGTTGCTGCAATGACATGGGCACTTGCTTTGCGAAATGCCTTGGCTGAACGCTTGTCCGTTGATTATAGCGAATTGGGCTGGACTGCTCAACAGCATGGATTTGTTGATGGCGGTGCAGGATATGACATAATTCTTTTTGACAATGCTGCAGGTGGTTCGGATTACTGCTTGAAGGCAAAAGACGATCTATTAGAGTTGTTTATGGCCGCACGTCAACATCTAGAATGCCATGCAAATTGTGATAGCATTTGCCTTGAATGTTTGCTTTCTAGAGAAACACAGGTAATGGCAAATCTTTTGAATCGTCGCATTGCATTAGATGCGCTGACAGATGAATTCTTCTCACAACTTCAGGTTCCTGAAGAAAAAAGATATTGGGGTGAAAATACCAAGTTCGTGAGAAATTTTTACACATTCATAAATGAGTGTGTCTCAAATCCCGAGGTGACGAAGATAAGATTTTACTTGCCGGAAAATACCCGTGATTGGGCTTTGTCAACGTGGACCTTTAGGCAAGAAGTTCGCGTGAATGAAGAAAAGTTTGAACTGGCAATTAGTCACGCTTTGTGGTTGGCTGCTCAGAATGATTTGGCAAAAAAATTATTGCTTGATGAGTTGCTGCACATGAATCGAAACTTTGGTTATGTTGATGCTATACCTGTTGTTGGAAATGGCAAAAATGTTCTTGTAGAAATGACATATGGCAATGAAACGTATCAATATGTGGTAGAAAAACAAAACGACCGTGACGAAAGTGAAAATGCGCAAAATAGCCATGATGAGAATGATGATGAACTAAATACTAGCACCGAAAATGAGAATATTCTGATGTGGCGCAATCCGCAGTATCTGCATGCCTATGGTGGATTGTGCGAGAGTGTGGTGCCTATGAATATGAAAACGACGGAGGATTTGCATTTTGCCGCTAGCCCAATGAGGTTCCCTTCAGAGACGAGTTTCCCCATAGAGAACTTTGCACAACAATTAATAACGGAAGTATGTGCTGTAAATGAAACTTTGCCAGATGGAGTAATTCAAAGGATTGTTTACTATGATAGATATGTTCAGACGCCAATGTGCTTGCGTATATTAGGTGAAATTGTGAAGTATTTACATCCGAGACGCTTTGAACTGGTAACGTCTGGATCTTCATTTACGCTGCATAATTATGAGCAGGAGCACAATGACCGATATCCGAAACCGTACCATAATGTAGAGGCTTGGTGTTATGATTATCCGAAAGATCAACGTGGAAGAGGTTCAATGCCATACAGATCCGTTTTCTACAAGCAAGTGATAGATAAAATAGTTAATGATCGAGGCGTTGACGTCCGTGTTGGTACAAACTTTAATGTACAGCATGATCGTGAAATGTTTCTAGAATATGAGAATGGGGAACGTCGACTAATCCGCTTTACCGGCGGTGTGGGAATGTGGGTTCCTTCAGAAGATATTAATTATTGGAATGGCGCTGCCACAGAACAACCGTCTACGATTGGCTTGGGCCCCAATGATCGTTTGCGCAGGACATTTGAACAAGAGGCAAATGTAATCGCTGACGCTAGAGACTTCAACCTTATTTTAAAAGATTCTACATCTATTATTATAAGTCGTGAATCTTTAGAGGAATAATATGAATTGCCACGATTATTGGAAATACCTTCTAGAAGAAAAAAATGTAAAGGAAGAAAAAGACCTCCCAATTTGGAAGTGGACAGTCTTCGAAAATCCTGAAGATGCTAAAAGGGAAATGGAAGCTATAAGGGACGTTTTAACACCTTCTTTAGAAATAAGTTGGCGTAATGATGAAGTGAGTGTTTTGTTCTTGGTTTATTGCGCTCTAAAAATGAGATTAGATTTACTATGGAGTGATAATATTGAATCATATAGAGGGTATTTTTCAAATATCAGTTCATCCAAATGGGGTGAGCTAATAAAAAAAGCGGAAAATGTGCTGAATCGCTCCCCTTTGCTGGATGATGCTGACGCTCCGCATCCTTATGAGGCTCGTGTAAAGGTTGAGGCCGGATTGCCGTTAAATTCGATGTGTCGACGACAAAGCGGCTTCTTTAGAGACATGAAAAAAATTTGGAACAGGATGGGACTCGCTGAATCTGTTTTGCAACGCTGGGGCGAAGAAGAATTTTCAAAAAATCCCAAAGGGGCGTTTTCTGGTGGTATAGGTGCAGGATTGGCTTTTTTTCAATATGCGACAGAAATATTGAGAGACGTTGATACGTGCCAGAGAAAAACAGGAGATTCCTTACCTAATATTCTAACACATCGCCATCATTTTAATGAACCTTTAAAATCATTTGAAGACTATTTAAACAATGATAATGAAAGAGAAACTGGGATAAATTGGAGAAAATTGCTAGATGTAAAAAGAATATTGTGTTTAGGTGCAAAACTACAATTGGTAACGCATTATGAAATTAGCGACCGTTGTAGTAATATTGATCGCTTAACACTTGTTAATTCAGTAGAAAAAGACAGAACTTGGGAGTATGAGAGAAACGGTTTTTTGCGTCCTGGTCAAAACCGTGCTGGTTTTTATGCGGACGCTTCTAAAAAGATCTCCATTATTGTTGGTAAAAGAGACGGAACACAAGAAGAACAGGTTGTTATTGACGAATTGTCAAAAGATATAATTTATTTCAAGCCATACTTGGATGCAAATGGGAATGTCGTAAAAAACTATTTTGAAGCTACATCTTTACCCACGAAAAAAAGTAACATTGAATTTCCCTTAGTTGCGGCAATTCCGGATGGAGAAAAGGAAATAGACATCCCCTTGCTGGAGAAATTTTTTAAAGGCAATTTTACAGCAGTTAATTCATACAAGGTGTACTTGCTTAATAATTTAGATGAGTATAATCAAAGCGGATTGGGTAAATTAGCGTTGAAAATACGAATGGAACCTTTGTTCCAGTGTGTTCAAACATCAATAAACGGGAGATTTGTTCGCAATCAATCTTTGGGATACCCTCATTCACCTGCAACATCATTGCCTTTGTATTATTGGGACTCTGAAGAATGGAAACGAGTTCCATGGTATAATAATTTGAAAAAAATTGAGGTAAAGAAATTTAAATTAGGGGATAGAGACGATGTTGCGAAAACGGAAGTGGTCGTTTTTCCTCGTGAATTTCATTACGAATATCAATATTCAGCCGATAACCGTTGTTATAACGGGCTGAATGTGTTTTCTGATTATTCTAATAGAGAAAAGCTGAATATAAAAGAGGTGAGGATTGATAACCAAAATGCTTCTTCAGAGTTGTGGTCAACCTTAAAACATGAAAGCGATATACAATGTGACATTGAAATTGACGATGGAAAAATTTTGACATTGCATTTGCCATCGCCATGTCCTGGTATTTCGTGGGTTTGTAAATCTGGAAATTATGTTGGAAATGGTCCAGTTCCTTTGTGTGAGGTTCCTAATACTCAATTACGTTATGTATTTGACAATAGTAATCGTAGCTCGCAATTGCATTGGATAATTTCAATGTACGATGGCGATAAACTCATATTACAGCGAGAGGATTATATTGCTGCAGAGTCTTTAAGTTGCCAAAGTAACATCATCTTAGCAGAATTGCCAAATTACTTGGAAAAACTTTTTACCGCCACAAATTCCTTGATGGCGAAAGTTCATATTGAAGCCCACATGCTATTGGAAGGTGAATACAAAAGAGCGGCTAGAAGAGAACGATGCGCAAAGATAATTGTCTCCAGATTTGACGAGAATGAACCTTCGGAAAACATTTCATGTTTTTATTTTGGCATATACAGTCCAACGGAACATTGTTCCCGTTCACTAAATTGCGTCCCGAATGAAGACGAGCTGTCAAAAGACCGTTGGATAAAAGTCCCTGCAGAAGTGTTGCCTGATGGAAGGATAGAATGGGATGGTATCCATAGAATCCGTCCTTTGCATAATGAAAATGGTCGAATAATTGAGACGGAAAACCTGTCAACCTTGCAAAGGTGCTTGGTTTCGAATAACTATGCCGAAGTTCAAAATAATTTGAAGGATTATTTTGTAAATGACAATTTGTCTGATGAAGACAAAACTTTTATTGATGGCTATGTCAATTTTTGTTTGACTCATCGCATCCCTTTGTGTAACCTTTGGCTATTGCAAGCAGTGCTTGAATGCGATTGGATTGCGTGTCAAATTCCGAGTATAAATAAATTACTAAAAATGTCAAGTTACAAGTTTGCTTTTGATGTCAGACTTTTGAGACCTGAAATTATCGCAAAGTACAATAAAAATCACTCGTTAGATGATATCTTGAAAAACTGGAATGAACCTTTTGATTCTGAAGAAGTAGTAAAAACATCGCTATTTAGAGGCTTTGAAAATAATGATGACGATCTAATCGGATTATGTGATTGTATTTTATGGCCTTCAGTAAAGGGAACATTTAATGATCTTGATCAAAATTATGGTCGTTTCTTTGAAAAATTTTTCAGCCGTTCGTGGAACGATGTTGAACCATGGGAAAAGGTTGTTTGCTATATAGCCCATAATGTTATCTTGACTCCAGAAAGTGATGATTCAAGGAATAGGCAACATTATTCAAATGCGATGTTGTGCTTGAGGTTTTTAGAAACGATAGATGAGAATGCCGTTAGCAGTTTGTTGAATGCCGTTGTCAGATGGAAATTTCTTAAACGGCGGAAATACGTTTTTAAGACATCGGCTAGTGAAACGGCTCGCGAATTGAATATTGAAATAAATAACAATTGGCTCGATGACATTGGTGATCAACTAGGCTATTCTGAGAAAGAATCTGAAATGAATGGACGAAAATATGCGCAGATGATTTTTGAAAATCGCCAGGAAGAAGAACGAAACCGATTGGAAGAACAAAGAAGAATTGAAGAAGAAAGAAAACAAATTTTGGATGAGAAAAAGAACTCATGGAAAGATTTTCTAAAAAAATACAGAGTGAGCGAAAATGATTTTGTAAAGGATAGTTGCTCTTGGAACGATGAATACGAAGCCTTGGCAGATGATGAATTGGAAAATAAAGCGATAGATGTTGCAAAGAAAATAGGTGCATGGCCGCCTAAACCAACAAAAGATGAATGGGAAAACATTTTACGAGAGAAGGGATTGCCTGAGACCTTTTTTAAATTGAATGTGTTTAAGTTTGAATCTTCGTATAAATTCTTTCGTATAGAACAATTGGAGAAACGAGCCGAGGATCTAATACATCAAGCAAGAATGCGAAGGTTGATTAGTTGAATTTCTAAACCTTTTTCTCCTTGCTGCATCAAGCGGTCCCTCAGTCGCTTCACTAGGTCTGCGATGGGAACAAACACGTTGAAACGTGTTGCTGTGGCGAAAAAGCGTGCTTGATGTCTCATTCGTTTAACAATGACGAAAAAAAGAGGATTATTGGGCTATTTGGGAAGAATGTTTGGTGTCTCGCCGTATTCCTTATCTGGAAGATTTGTCAGATGAAGAGTATCAGAAGTATTTCACAGGGGCTCTTTCTCGGAAAGAGTATGGTGCAATACAAGAGCGCTGTTACGGCAATTAGGATTTTTTGTGATTTTACAGGGTAGCAAGTGAATGTGTAGGCTTCTCCGTTCTTGACCAGGTCGGCATCGAAGATACTTACCATAAAAACTCCTTTGGAGATGAGGTGTACCTTGATTTATCGAAAGAGGGGGGGGGCGAAAAATCCCGATGACCCCAAGGGTCACCGGGCTGTTTGTTCAACCAGGAGATTCGCTTATTTCCCTTCTTCCCATTCCTCTTCCACGTCTGACTTGGGAATCTCAATTTCACTCAGGTTCTTGCCCTTGGTGCCCTCGATAAAGGCCTCGGCGTCGTCCCAGCTGGCGCGCATGATATAAATCAGATAGCGCAGCCCTTCGTAGCACTCGATACCCTCATGGTTTTCGAATAGTTCGTTGTAGTCCATTCCGTCGCAGACCGAGCCTGTAACCTGCAAGTCGTCCAGCTCGGTTTCGTGTTCATCGGGGTTCATCCACCAGTCAAAAACGGACGATCCCGTCTTGAAAAATAACGGATGTCCTTCGCACTCGACGACGGTATAGAAGAACGACGCCCCGTTGGCGGGCTTCAGCTCCACCTCGGCCACCAAGATGGCGGCATCCGGCCCACCGCTGGCCTGGTCCACCCGGGCGCCGACAATCTGGTATTTTTCGTTCTTTGCGGTTGTGTTTCCCATAAGGGCCTCCTTAAAAGCGTTCACCATATATATCGGATTTGGTGGCGGCGATGTAAAGTGGAAATAAATTTTTTACGCCCCGTGTCGCTGCTTGAACACGACCAGGTGTTCCTTGGCCCTGGTGGCACCGACCATAATCAGGTTGGCGTTGCTGTGGGGGAATCCCGGGCCGTTCTTGGACGGTTCCAGGTCGGTAAGGATAACTACCCGCTTGTCCAGCCCCTTGTAGCGGTAAACCGACACGATGTTGATGGCGAGGCTGTTCAGGGAATCGCTGATGTCGCTCCATTTGAATTGGTCGTTGTCCAGGTTGGCCAGGGCCGAATGGGCGCGACTGTGCAAAGACACCACGAGTATGTCTTCGGGTCCGACCCCCTTCTTTTTGAGCCGCTCGATCTCCTTGCGCAGGAGTTCCTCCTGTTCTTCGGGATTCGTGTACATTCTGACATCTACGGGGCGGCCCGTAGGGGTGTTGTCGTAGCAGTTGATGTTGATGTCGGTTGTTTCGCGCACCCATTCCAGGATTTTCTTGGTGCTGCGGTATCCGCGTCTCAGCACCATCACGGGCATTTCGTTGATAGTCCTGTTGCCCAAGACGGCACGGTTCTTGTAGATGGTCTGGTTGGGGTCGTAGAAAAAGCGGACGGTTCCCTTTTTGGGGTCGTTCAGCAGTTGCAGGGCCAGGTCCACCCATCGGTTTTCGAAATCCTGCCCCTCGTCGATGATGAGGGCGTCAAAGAGTTTGCTGTTTTTTGCGCGGAGTGTTCTTATGGCCTCTCCCAGGTGCATGAGCACATTCTCGTAGTATTCGCTCCTTGCCGCAGGGTCGGCCGGTTCGTGTTTCGGGACGCCCGCCACCTTTGCCGCATGCACATACTTGCAGGCGAGCCTGTGGAAGCTGTTCGCCACGATCTGGTTGTCGTCAAAGCCCTTTTCCTTGAAATGCTCCTGCATCTGGTCTGCCAGCAGGTCGTTGTAGCAGAGCACCGCAATACGCTTGCCTTCGCCTGCCAGGCGGGCCGCCTCCCATTGGACAAGCACCGATTTTCCGGAGCCTGCCACTCCTTCGATGCGCATGCGGGGGTTCCGGCAGATGGACTCCATCAGCATTTCCTGGGTTTCGGTGGGCTGGAGCCTCGCGTTGTTTTCTATTTCCCAGAGTTCGGGCCAGGTGGGCTCGTCGAAACCGCCCAGGAATTTTACCAGTTCGTTGTAATAGTCTTCGGGCAGTTCGTCGTTGGGGAACGGCTGGTTGCCGTAAGAATCTTCTTTTGTTTCAAGAATCTTTTTGACCTTTCGCTCTAGGGTGTTGTAGCTCTTGAGGTCAGACTTGAAGAAAATGCGCTTGGGCTGTATGGCGTTGCTGCCGATTTTTTCCATGCTTTCCATGTCGCCAAAACATACCGCCCACTGCACGCGGACCCTGTAGTGGATGTTGCGCCCCGGGCCCGGGAACTTTTCGCTGAAGTGGTCGTGAAGCAGGTGGGTGTTGATCTGGACCTGCTTCTTTGGGGAGCGGGGCAAAATGTCTTTTCCCTGTCTCCATATGCACCCCTCTTCGGTGCCGGGAGCTTCTTCTGTAGAAATGTGGTTGTCCTTGCATTCGATCAGGAGCATACCGTATTTTTTGTGGTATAGAATACAGTCCACTTCGTGGTCTTCGCTGACCTCCGTTTTCTTGTTCTCCAAATTCAGGTGGACGTTCATCCAAACGTCCCATTCGTCTTTTAGGCAGGCGGCGGTGTCGAAAAGGGCTTTTTCTGAACGCGAAGTGGAATTTGAGGAAATTCTTTTGTGGATGTTGGCCATAGGGGTCTCCTTGATCGGTACTTTTGTTCAAAATATATTCTTTCGCCTATAAGTGCAACTAATATTCCTCCTCATCCACCATTTCAAGCATGTCCAGCTCGGTCTGGGTGGCTACGATTTCTTCTTCGGTGGCATGGTTCAGGTGCATGGTGACCTCCACGAGTATGCAGCCACAATCAAGCCTGTTGAGGAACCGGGTGAACCGTTCACGCTGCTGCTCGCTAAGGTGGTTGACGTAGATGCGGAAGTCGTTGTCGACGCTGGTATCGTACTTTGCTAGCGGAAACAGCTCCGGCGGGAACAGCTGAACGCTCTGCACCCGCAGCGTGTCTTCTAGCTGCTGCTTGAACTGGCCTTGAATTTCGGTGAGCTGCTTAATGTCCAGCCGGCTTTGGGTGAAGGGGTAGTCCCGTATTTTGCTGTCGAAATATTCCTTGATTCGGGGAAGTTCGTCGGCATCGAGCCGCTTGTGGATATGATATGTATAGAGCATGGTGTTGTCCTGGAAGCCGATGGACACGTCTTGCACCCTGGTGTCGTAGATGTCGGCAAGGAACCGCCCTTGTTCGTCGCGGAACTTGAAAAGGGTGCTCTGGCCGTTGACACGGACAGAATAGTAGATGACGAACAGCGGATGGATGCCCATCAGGTAGTCGATGACGCTCTGGTCGATCCAGGATTTGGGCTTTTTCTTGAAAAATGGGAACATTGGGGCCTCCTTCTTGCTCTATATCGGATAGCGAGCCGTCGGTGTCAAGCCTGACAGGGAAAAAACTGTCGATTTTTTTTGCAGGGCCAAAGTGACTCTTGGTGGCCGGAAAAGCACGCTTTTGATAGCCGGTTAAGCCCGCGACAATTGGCGTCGTTTATTTATCGCTTAAAGTATGAGCACTTGGGCAGGTGCGTTTTCCAGGTCAGCAGTTTGAGCTGCTTGTCGCCTTCCATGGCGAAGGCATCTACCAGCGCGCAAGTTTTGACGCCTGCGAATTCCATGTCCGTACCGGCGGACTCCATGAAGTTCTTGCCCTTGCCGAATACCTGATGGAACAGGGGCTCCCCGAAGGTCACCATGGTGGAAGGCACGAGCAGGGAGAGTTCCTTGGCGAGCATCTTGCGGAGCGCCGCCTCCAGCAGAGGCGGAAAATTCCTGGATTCCGGCAGCTTGTAGAAGAAGGTGACTCCGATGGATTCGGGAGCGACATTCAGGCTAGCGAACATGCGCCTGAGCATTTCCGCCACGGAGCTTTCGAAGAAATGGCCCGCCGGGATTTCGGCGTGAGGGGCCTGGAACAGAAGCAATACCGCCGGGTGCTCAGGGCCCTCATAACGGTAGAGGGTTTTGCCCGCATAAACTTTTTCGTTGTTAATTTGTCCGTAAAAATCCTGGAGGGAGGCAGCCGACTCGAAGGGGCTTGCAGTCCGGGAAACGGAACGGGGGGCAGGCATCGCATCGGACATGAATACAGGTGCCTGGGGTTGCGATGGCTGCACCACTTGCGGCCTAGAAGCCGGCCTCGTAGGCGGCACAGCGGAAGCGGCAGGAGCAGAGAAAGCGGCGGGTCTGGACGGTGCCACTGCCGGAGCAGCGGAAGCGGCCACGCGCTTCTTGGGCGTCCAGGGTTCGTCCAGGTACACCTCGGAATCCCCCAGGTCCATCTGTCCCTGAAGGTAACTGCGGAGGGCACTGAAATCGAATTCCTCAGCCATGGCGTTCTTCCAACTTGCGATTCACAAAATCTACAATAGTTTCCGACAGTTCCACCTTGGAACCCATCTGCATTTCTGGAATATCTTCGCCCGGCGTCACCAGAGCGTAGTTCACATTGTCGAAGCCAAAGCCGCTGTCCTTGGCCACCGGGGCGTTCAACAACAGGGCGTCGGCGCCGCTCTTGCGCAATTTTTCCTGGGCGTGTTCTTCAAAATGGTCCGTCTCCAGGGCGAAGCCCACCACCACCTGGTTTGGCCTCTTGGCGGCCACGCTGTCCCGCAGAATATTCGGGTTCGGCACCAGTTCCAGCACCAGCTGGCTCCTGCTGTCCTTGATCTTGCTTTGGGCGGGGTCTTTCGGGCGGTAGTCGGCCACGGCGGCGCAATGCACCAGGGCATCTGCACCCGAGAGGCGTTCCATCACTGCCCGGTGCATTTCGCAGGCACTGCGAACGCGGTGTACCGCGGCGCCGCCCGGAAATTCTGCTTCCATGGGGCCTGCCACCACCTCTACGGAATATCCGTTGGCAAGGAACACGGAGGCGAGAGCCACCGCCGTCTTGCCGCTGCTCCTGTTAGAGATGTAGCGGACGGGGTCGATGGCCTCTTCGGTGCGGCCCGCCGTAATGAGGACGGTGCGTCCGTGTCCTGGGAGGGAGGGGTCCTGCTCGGGAAGGGCGTCACTTGCGAGAGGTGCGGCGGGGGCGTTGCGGGGGTGTCCCCCGCTAGAGGGGGTAGCAGGAGCCGAGGCGGATGCGAGGGGGAGGCTTCCCCCCTTAGATCCTTCGACTTCGCCCTGACGGGCTCCGCTCAGGATGACACCATCCGTTTCAATAAGTTTCACGATGTCTGACGGTTCCATCAAGCGGCCGGAGCCCACTTCGCCGCAAGCCAGTTCGCCCGCGGGGGATTCCAGCACGTAGGTGTTCTCGAAGGAGCGGAGGGCTTGGAGGTTCCGCTGGACAGCCGGGGAGTTGTACATGGCCACGTTCATGGCGGGGGCCAGCAGGCGGGGGCAGGTGCAGCTCATGAAGCAGAGGGACACGGGGTCGTCGGCCAGGCCGTAGGCGAATTTTCCGATGGCGTTGGCGGTGCAGGGGACCACCAGGTAGAGGTCCGCCCAGCGAGGAAAGTCGATGTGCTGGAAGGGGCGAGCCTCGACGGCGCCGTCCTTGAGGTAAACGGGGCACTTGGAGAGCGACGCGAAGGTGAGGGGGGCCACGAAACGGGTGGCAGCCTCGGTCATGGCCACGCGGACCTGGGCGCCTTTCTTTTGCAGCAGGCGCAGGAGTTCACAGCTCTTGTAGGCGGCGATTCCGCCGGTGACTCCCAGGAGGATTTTCTTTCCGTTCAGGTCCATGGGTTAGGGACTAGGATCTAGGGGTTAGGGGCTAGTGCCTTATCCTTTGATGTGGATAGCCGCGGCAAATTCCTTGAGGAGGGCGGGGTCTTCCACCTTTTCCCAGAGGGTGCCGGTGACGATGATGTTGGCACCCGCGGCCACGCGGACAGCCGCCGTTTGCGGGTCCTTGATGCCGCCGCCGGTGATGATGGTCATCTCGGTGGCCTTGCGGGTGTAGGCGATGTGTTCCACGGGCACGGGCTCTTCGGCGCCGCTACCCGCTTCCAGGTAAACGTAACGCATACCCATGAGTTCTGCCGCGATGGAGTTCACCATGCTGAGCTTGGGCTTGTTGGCAGGTACCGGCATGGTGCCGCTGATGTATTCCACCGTGGTGCGCTTGCCGCTGTTGATGAGCTGGTAGGCCGTGGGGATGGCTTCCATGTTGAGGGCGCGGACCAGGGCGCCGCCGCGGACCTGTTCGTCGATGAGGTAGTTGGGGTTGCGACCGCTCACCAGCGTCATGAACAGCATGGCGTCAAAGCCAGGCACCACCTGGGAGGCGCCACCCGGAAAAAGCACTACAGGCAGGTCCACATGGGCCTTGAGGGCGGCCACCTGCTTGGGGAGCGTAAAATTACCGAGATAAGAACCGCCCACAAGCAAGAGGTCTGCGCCGTTTTCGGCGGCCATGGCGCCGGCCTTCACGAAGGCGGTCTCGTCCGAAGTGTCGGGGTCCAGCAGCACTGCAAACAGTGCGCCCCGCTTCTCGATTTCGGCATTCAGACGGAGTTCGGTCTTTCCTGGTTTCATAAAAATCCTTTTGCCAAAGTGGCTAGTATCATAAAGATACAAAAAACAGGGGGTACCCGCTTGCTACTATATTTGTGGTATGGAGTTTTTCACGAAGATTGACATTCCAAGGCCAGGTTTTGGCATCGACTACACCAAGAAACTGGCATTTTTCGGGTCCTGCTTTGCCGACAACATCTCGGCGCAGTTCAGCAGCCGGAAATTCCAGGTGCTCTCCAACCCCTTCGGGACGGTGTACAACCCGGTTTCTTTGGCGGCACAAGTCAAGGCGGTTGCCGAAGGGCGTGTTTTCGGGGATGGGGATGTTTTTCAGGACGGCTGCTGGAAACGCGGCGGTCAAAACGGGTGCGGAGATCGAGATCAGGAATATCGAAGGGCTCAAGACGCCCGCGGGCCTTGGCACTGCTGGGACGCCCACGGTTCACTATCCGGAAAGACTCGCGAAGAATGTATCGACAAGCTGAATGCCGCCGCGACAATGGCACGGGATTTTTTGCAGAAGGCAGATGTCGTCTTTATTACGCTCGGCACCGCGTTCGTGTATTATTTAAAGGACAGCGGTAAGCTCGTATCGAACTGCCACCGGCAAGACCCGAGTCTGTTCACCCGCAGGATGATTTCCGTGGACGAGGCGGCGGAGGCTCTGGAAAGTATCGTAGATAGTTTACGCAGGTTAAGGCAGCAAGACTGGATTCCTCGCACCGCTCGGAATGACGCAGGAAAGGACTCCCGCGACATGCACATCGTCTTTACCGTGTCGCCGTTACGGCACATGGCCGACGGAGCACACAACAATACACTTTCTAAGGCGACGCTTCAACTCGCCGTAGACAAGGTCGTGAAATGCGGGACTGAGATTGCTGCGGTCGCATCGCTCCCTCGCAATGACATCGCAAGTCGAGCAAGCGCGGGAGTTTACTCACGCATTTGCGAGACGCAGCAGTCATGCGCTTCGCGCAATGACAACACCCATTATTTCCCGAGCTACGAAATCGTGATGGACGAGTTGCGGGACTACCGCTTTTACGCCGACGATATGATTCACTTGTCCAAAACGGCAGAAGAATACATCTTTGAGCGGATGGTGGACACCTACTGCGACGAAGCAACCCGCGAAAACATCGCTCGCGTGGAAAAATTCATAAAGATGGCGAACCACCGGATTGTGGATGCCGACTCCCCCGCTACCGCCGAGTTACAGAAAAAGCTCGCAGCACAAGCCGCGAGCCTTGAAAAAATGATTCCGGGATTGGTGCTTAATACGGGAAATTAAGCACCAAGCTTCGCGCGGATCCAGTTGTTGGCGTTGGCAATAGCACCGGCAATCTTGTCGACTTCCTTGGTGCCAGCCTGAGCGCGGTCCGGACGTCCACCGCCGCGGCCACCGCAAGCAGCGGCGAGGTCCTTGACGAGGTCGCCGGCCTTGATGCCCTTGGCCTGAACGTTCTTGCCCACCAACACGGCGATGCTACCGGAACCGTTGTCCTTGTTCGCAATCACGGCGACGCTATCGGTGTCGAGCTTGTTCTGAATGCCGTCCAGCAAGTTCTTGTACTTTTCATCCGGAATCGAGAGTTCGCGCACGTAGAGGTTCACGCCAGCCACGTTGATACCGCCGTTCAAGAGTTCGGCAGCGGCGAGCGTTGCAAGTTCGAGCTTCACGGACTGTAGGCTCTTTTCGAGGTTCTGAGTCTTGGCGAAGGACTGCTGGATGCGGTCGAGAACTTCGGCGTCCTTGCAGCGGAGCTGTTCGCGGAGAGCCGTGAGAATCTGCGTACCGGCGCGGAGGAGACTCAAGGCGCCACGGCCAGAGACCGCTTCGATACGGCGCACGCCAGCGCTCACGCTAGATTCGCTAACAATCTTCACGAGGCCGATGTTACCGGTGTTCTGCACATGCAAGCCACCGCAGAGTTCCTTGGAGAATTCTTCGTTGCAAGCGCCCATCTTCACGACGCGGACTTCGTCGCCGTACTTTTCGCCGAACAGTGCCATGGCACCGCTGGCCTTCGCTTCGTCCACACCCATCACCTGGGTGTTGACCGGCAGGCATTCCATGACCTTCGCGTTCACGATGTCTTCCACCTTCTGGATTTCTTCGGCAGTCATCGCGTTGAAGTGGCTGAAGTCGAAGCGGAGGAGTTCGTTCGAAACGAAGCTACCCTGCTGCTGCACATGAGTGCCGAGCACCTGGCGGAGAGCGGCCTGCAGCAAGTGGGTTGCGGAGTGGTTCTTGCGGATGTCGTTACGGCGGTCGTTGTCGACGGTCGCCATGAACACGGCACCCATCGTTTCTTCATTTGCCGTACCCTTCTTCACCTTGCCGCGGCAGAGGGCGGTGTCGTTCACCTTCACGGTGTCGAACACATCAATTTCGAGATCTGCAGAAACGAGTGTTCCCTTGTCGCCGACCTGGCCTCCCATTTCGGCGTAGAACGGAGAGGTTTCGAGCACGATGCTCAAAACGCCCTTGTCTTCACGCCAGCGGACAACCTTCGTTTCGCAAGCGGAGAGTTCATAGCCCACGAACTTGGTGCTTTCTTCGCTGTACTGCGTCCAGCCTTCGGTACCCATCGTGTTAATGCCCTGCTTCATGTTGGCGCGGGCGCGGGCCTTCTGTTCTTCCATGCACTTGTTGTAGCCTTCTTCGTCAATCGTAAGGCCCTTTTCTTCGGCGAGAATACCGGTGAGGTCCGGCGGGAATCCGTAGGTATCGTAAAGCAGGAAGACTTTATCGCCCGGCACGGTTTTTGCACCGGCACCCAACTCCTGCACGATGCCGGCAAAACGTTCGAGACCGGCGTCCAGCGTGCGGATAAAGCTTTCTTCTTCGCTCTTGATCACGGAGGCAACGAATTCCTTGCGTTCGCGGATTTCCGGGAAGGCATCGCCCATCGTGTCGGCGAGAACCTGAACGAGCTGGCAAATGAACGGCTTTTTCTGGCCGAGCAAGCGGGCAAAGCGGCTAGCACGGCGCAAAATGCGGCGGAGCACGTAGCCACGGCCTTCGTTGCTCGGCAAAGCGCCATCGGCAATAGCGAAAGAAATTGCGCGGATGTGGTCGGCAATCACGCGGTGCGGAGTACCGGCTTCGCCATCGTTATACGGCACGCCACTAAGTTCAGCAACCTTTGCGATAATCGGGGTGAACACGTCGGTGTCGTAGTTGCTGGTCTTGCCCTGCAGAATAGCGCAGATACGTTCGAAGCCCATACCGGTATCGACGTTCTTCGCCTTCAGCGGAATCAAGCTTCCGTCGCTCACGCGTTCGTACTGCATGAACACGTTATTCCAGATTTCGATGTAGCGGTCGTTTTCGCCGTTCACGCCCTTGATGGGGTCCTTGAAGGTTTCGGCCTGGGTAGCCAGGTCGCCGCGGTCGTAATGGATTTCGGAGCACGGGCCGCACGGACCGGTGTCGCCCATTTCCCAGAAGTTGGAGTGAGCATCGAAGCGCATGATGCGGTCATCCGGAAGGCCGGACACGTCCTTCCAAATCTGCCAGGCTTCGTCGTCGTCCTGATAGACGGTGGCGAACAGACGTTCCTTCGGGAGCTTCCACACTTCAGTCAAAAGTTCCCAGGCCCAAGCAATGGCTTCTTTCTTGTAGTAGTCGCCGAAGCTCCAGTTGCCAAGCATTTCGAAGAAGGTGTGGTGGTAGTTGTCGCGGCCCACCACGTCGAGGTCGTTGTGCTTACCGGACACGCGGAGGCACTTCTGGCTGTTGCATACGCGCTTCCAGCCCTTCGGATTGTCGCCCAGGAAAATCGCCTTGAACTGGTTCATGCCCGCGTTCGTGAACATGAGCGTCGGGTCGTCATGGGGAACCACCGGCGAAGAACGCACAAAGAGGTGGCCCTTGGATTCAAAGAACTTGATGAAAGATTCGCGCACCTGCGCAGAAGTCATAGTAGGCATAATGTGTCCCTTTTATTTTTCGGGAACAAAGATAGAAAAACAAGGGCTGGGGTCTAGATGCGGCAGGCTAAGCCATAAGGAGAAAAGTGCTCAGAACAGCATTAGTTCCCTTTTTGGACTTATTACTTGAAATTTTTCTTCGCTGCTTCCAACGTTTCAATCACCCTGTCGCACCAGGCGTCAAATTCGGGGTCGTCCTTCTGGAATTCCGGATGGGCCAGCACGTTTGCGATGGTGCGGCCCTTGAATAGGCGGTAGTCGCGTTCCAGCGCACTCGGGTGGAACACGATAAAATCGCAGACCACGTCGAACTCCATGCCCTTGATTTTTTCGGCAACATCCGACTCATTGTAGATGTCGGCATTAATGATTTCGACACCTTCGGGAATGTCTTCTGCGGGGCGGTTCCCGCGATTGAGCAGGTAAAGTTTCCAGCCCTGGGCCACCGCGAGCCGCGTGATGGCCATGCTGATAGTTCCCGTGCCGCCGATAAAGAGAGCAATCATATTGAGGATGTGAGGTATGAGGTATGAGCACGGCCGCCTTCGGCGTCCTTTGAGGTTATAATCACGCCTACAAGCGCCTCAAACCTCAAAGTGCGAAGCACGACCTCACTGCTCATAGCTAGTTACACCGTTGCGTGTGCTGCAATCTTGTAGATTTCGGTGACGTCCTTCGCCTTGAGCGGGACGAATCCCCAGCCGTCGCCCGGATTGAGCTTTTCCACCATCTTCGGGATGTCCTCTTCCTTCGCGCCAAGTTCAGCGAAGTTGATGGGCATGCCGATGGAATGCAAGAACCGGCGGAAAGCGCGAATACCTTCTAAAGCAGTAGCCTTCGGGTTCTCAAAATTCATCTCGCAGCCGAAAACGCGGGTCGCCATCTGGGCAAAACGCATCACGTTGTGGTCCACTACGTATTCCATCCAGGAGGGCATAATCACAGCAAGGCCCGCGCCATGGGCGCAGTCATAAAGTGCCGAAAGTTCATGTTCGATGGCATGGCTATTCCAGTCTTGACTGCGCCCGCAGCCCACAACGCCGTTGTGGGCTACCGTCCCCGCCCACATGATGTTGGCCCGCACCTGGTAGTTGGCGGGGTCGGCAATGGCGCGGGGTCCTTCCTTAACCATCGTGAGTAGCACCGCTTCGCACAGGCGGTCGGTAATTTCCACTTCCAGCGTGTTCGTAAAATAGCGTTCAAAAACATGGGCCATAATGTCGGTAATTCCGCAGGCCGTCTGGTAAGCAGGCAGCGTGCAAAGGAGTGCCGGGTTCTGCACCGCAAACTTCGGGCGAATATGTTCGCTGCTGGCACCACGCTTGAGCATGCCGTCTTCCTTGGTAATTACGGAGTCGCCGCTACCTTCGGAACCGGCAGCCGCAATGGTCTGCACCACGCCTATGGGGAGCGCGCTGGCAGCCGAGGCCTTGCCATCGTAAAAGTCCCAGAAATCACCCTTATAGGGAACACCCATGGCAATGGCCTTGGAGCTATCAATCGTAGAGCCACCGCCCACCGCAAGGATAAAGTCGATGCCGTTTTCACGAACAATTTCAATGCCCTTATAGACAAGAGAATCATGGGGGTTCGGCTTCACACCGCCCAGTTCCACATGGGGGATTCCTGCAGCGTCAAGGCTCGACTTCACCCGGTCAATCAACCCCGAACGCACGGCAGAACCGCCACCGTAGTGGATAAGCACCTTGGTGCCACCGTATTTTTTGACAAGCGCACCGCATTCATTTTCGCGGTCCATGCCGAATACAAATTCCGTGGGGCTGTAAAAATTGAAATTTTCCATGTTTTCCTCTTCGTTTTTTATAATAATACAATGATTCCATGGCCAAAGTTGCCGTTTTTGGCCAAATTTCGTGTACAAAAAGAACCAAACCTTGACAAAATCCCCATAATTTTCTCTATTTTGGCACCGAATTTTAATGTTTAACCCTTAACGGAGAATCAATATGCCTTGCGGAAAGAAAAGAAAGCGCAGGAAGATTGCGACTCACAAGCGCAAAAAGCGCCGTCGTCGTGACCGTCACAAAAAGAAACTTCGCTAATCCGTTAGCATTTTTGTGATTTCCTAAAAACGGGGTGCCAACACACTCCGTTTTTTCGTGTAACCCGACACCGCCACGGAGCCGAAAAAACGAATGCAGATCCAGGGATCCATCAAGAACGTCACCTACCAGAACCCGGCCAACGGTTTCACCGTGCTGAAGGTGGTGCTTTCTGATACGGGCAAGGTGGCGGTAGTCACCGGGAATTTTCCCGCACTCACCCCCGGCGAGAACCTGCGGTTTGAGGGCGAATGGGGCCGCCACCCCAAGTTCGGCGAGCAGTTCAAGGCCTCGGGTTTCGAAATCCTGAAGACAGGCAACGGCAACCTGCGGGACTACCTGGCCAGCGGGCTGTTCCGGGGCATCGGGCCCAAGACCGCCGAGCGCCTGGTGGAGGCCTTTGGAGACACCCTGCCAGAGGTGCTGGACAACCACCCCGAAAGGCTCTCCGAGGTAAAAATCAAGGGTATCACTCCCAAGAAGATGGCGGAGTTCCTGGCCAGCTGGCAAGAGGCCCGCCTGAGCCGCGAAACCATGCTGTTCCTGTACAGCCACGGCATCGTGGGCAGCACCGCCAAGCGGCTGTGGAGCACCTACGGCGAAGACACCATCCCAAAGATCAAGGAAAACCCCTACCTGCTCTGCGAAGAGGTGTGGGGTATCGGGTTTGCAAGCGCCGACGAAATCGCCATGAAGCTGGGCCTACCGAAGGACAGCCCCATGCGGTTCCAGGCGGCACTGCTCTACTCCCTGCAGGAATCGTCCTTCAACGAAGGTCACGTGTACCTGCCCAAAGACGCCCTACTGGACCGCACCCTCAAGAACCTGCGGATAGGCAGCTTCGACGACGACGCGGTTCAGATTCTCATGGAGCAGTTCGAAGGCCTGTGCAAGAACGGGCGCATTACCCGCGTAGGCGACGACTGCTTTTACCCGCCCCTGTTCCGGGCCGAAGACTCCGTGGCACGGAACATCGCGCTTCGGCTACAGCGGAACACGCTCCCTACCGAAGGTTTCGAGCAGTACCTGGTGAGCTGGGAGCGGGAACACAAGTTCAGTTTCGACCCGGTGCAAAGGCAGGCCATCCAGATGGCGCTGTCCCACAAGTTCTCCATCGTCACAGGCGGCCCCGGCACAGGAAAGACCACGATTCTCAAGGGCATATTGCATCTTGCCAACCAGATGGGCGAATCCGTATTGCTGGCCGCCCCGACAGGCAGAGCCGCCAAGCGCATGGAAAGCCTCTGCGGAGCACCCGCGAAGACGCTGCACCGCCTTCTGGAAATGGACCCCGTGTCCAAGAAGTTCAACCGCAACATTGGCAACCAGCTGCACTGCGACCTGTTGATTGTAGATGAATTCAGCATGGTGGACACCTGGCTCGCCTCGTCGCTGCTAGAAGCCGTGAGCCTTCGGGCGCGAATCCTCTTGGTAGGAGACGCCGACCAGCTGCCTAGCGTGGGTCCGGGCAACGTGCTCAACGACTTGCTGCAATGTCCGAAAATCCCGAGCGTGCGTCTGCAGCACATATTCCGGCAGGCCAGCGGCAACGACATCGCCGACAAGGCGGCCAAAATCAACCAGGGGATCATGCCTTCGCCTATCGACGGGCCCAACTTCCACTTTATGCCCTACGAGACTCCCGAGGAGGCCCTAGGCATATTGCAGAAGCTGGTCACCACCGGCGTGCGCTCCAAGCTGGACATCGACCTGAAAAGCGACCTGCAGATTCTAGCCCCCATGCGCAAGGGCCCGCTGGGCGTTTTCGAGCTGAACCAGTTCCTGCAAAAGCTCATGAACGGCTCTGCCCAGAAATTCAAAATCTGCGGCACCGAATGGGGTGCGGGCGACCGGGTGATGCAGACCACCAACAACTACGACAAGAACGTGTTCAACGGCGACGTGGGCATTGTCTTCAACGTCAAGAAAGACAAGTCCGCCATGACGGTCTTTTTCGACGACAAGACGGTGGACTACGAAGGAGACGAAATAGAAGACCTGCAGCTGGCCTACGCCTGCACCATCCACAAGAGCCAGGGCAGCGAATACCCCGCCGTCATCGTGATTCTCGACTCCAGCCACTACGTGATGCTCCAGCGGAACCTGCTTTATACGGCCATCACCCGCGCCAAAGGACACGTGTGGGTACTTTCCGCCCCCGGAGCCTTCCACCAGGCTGTACGCAACAACCGCAGCACCAGACGGTTTACAAGACTGAAAGAACGACTGGGGTGAGGCTCGAGGCACGAGGCGCGAGGTTCGAGACACAAGGTCGCCACTCTATTGTCATCCCCGCTGTCATTCTGGAGCCCTGGAGCATAGCGATAGGGCGATAGAATCACGGGGATCTCCCTTCCTACCCACAAAAAAAATCCCGCAGATTTCTCCGCGGAAAATTTTCAAATTCGCTCATACCTCGAAGCGAGTCGAAGACGAGCAACCTCATCGCTCAAAGCGACGGAGTCGCGACCTACTACAGGTCCACCACTTCAGTCCAGCCGAACGGGTCGGGTGCTTCGCCGAACTGGATAGCCGTGTACTTCGTGAAGAGTTCCGTGCAGACAGGGCCCGGATTCACGCCGTCACCGTAGGTGAATTCCTTGCCGGCAACCGGATCCACAATCTTCTTGATCGGGGTAATCACGGCGGCGGTACCGCATTCGGCAGTTTCGGAGAATTCAGCCAGTTCTTCGAACGGGACCTGGCGGCGTTCCACGGTGTAGCCGAGGTATTCAGCAAGTTGCTGCAGGCTCTTGTTCGTAATCGACGGCAGAATAGATTCGGATTTCGGGGTCACGTAGGTCTTGCCCTTGATGCCGAAGAAGTTTGCCGGACCGCATTCGTCGATGTACTTCTTTTCCTTCGCGTCCAAGTAGATGGTGCTGGAGTAGCCGAGCTTCTTGGCTTCGGCGAGGGAAAGCAAACTGGCAGCGTAGTTACCGCCCACCTTCACCGTACCCGTACCCTGGGGAGCGGCGCGGTCGAAGTTGCGGCTGATCATCATGTCCACGGGCTTGAAACCGTCCTTGAAGTACGGACCCACCGGAGTCACGAACATCAACAGCAGGTATTCGTCGGAGGGCTTCACGCCAACTTCCGGGCTCGTACCGATGAGGAGCGGGCGGATGTAGAGCGTTGCACCGTAGCCGTAGGGCGGAACAAAGCGGGCGTTGGCCTTCACCACGGTGTGGACCATCTCGCGGAACAGTTCAACAGGCGGCACTGCCATGAGCACGCGGTTCGCGGTATTCTGCATGCGCTTCGCGTTTTCGTCAACGCGGAAGATACGGACCTTGCCGTCCTTGCCCGTGTAAGCCTTGAGGCCTTCAAAACCTTCCTGGCCGTAATGCAAGCAGGTAGCGGCCATGTGGATGCTGATGTCCTTGGAAGAAGAAAGTTCAACCTTGCCCCACTTGCCATTGCGGTAGTAGCAGCGGACATTGTAATCGGTATCGTAATAACCGAAGGGGAGCGTCTTCCAATCGACAGTGTTCAAATCAAGCATAATTTAACCTTTTTTGCAGTTTGTGCATTTTTAAAGGTATCATTCGGTACCGCACAGAAAAATACAATTCTCTTTGGACGGCTGGCACGTTTCTCTCCCTAAAAAGTGGGATTTTCCCGTCACCTTGCCATGATACGGCCCAGCCGATTGCCTACGCGTAACAAGTAATTGCCCGCATAGGGTACAGAAATTGTAAAGCCGGGCAAACCGGCATGGCCCGAAAGGATTATCCTGCCCTGCACGAAGCAGTGTACTTCGGGGATTCGGCCTCTATTCCTGTCGGTGAATGGATTTTCTTGACACTCGTTTCTAGGAACCACCTGGTGAGCATGTACGTGAACGGCGAGCCCGTCCCGATTACGGGTACCAACGGCACCGAATTCTCAATGGAATTCGTTCCCAACAAGCTGAACCGCAGTGTACCTTTCCGCATAGGCGGTAACGAAATCGAGACTGAGACCTGGAACGGTGCAATCAGCAATGTAATCGTAGAAACGAGGGCACGTAGCCCTGAATGGATTAAAGCCAAATACAGTTCTTATAAGCCTATCTAGGCGTAACCACAGGCCAGTAATTATCGGGACGTTGGTTCAAATAAGTAAGGCGAGTCCAGGAATCATCGCGGAAGCACCCGCCGAGCATAAGTTCGTCAATTACGCCGGCAAAGCCACCGACCTTAAAGTCAGTCAAATTACGAGCATCCGTCCAGGCCGTTTCTTCTGGGTCTGATTCAACCTTAAGGTCGTTTACGTAGAAGTTTGTTTGAGAATTTGTATGATGGCTAAATGCAATGTAGGTCCATTCGCCGGCCTTAACACTCGATTTACCGGACGCCCAAGCGTATTTTACAGAATCAGAATCCGCACCAGGAACCCATAGTTCTACGACAAAGCCCTTGGCCGGATCAAAACGCAACGCGTATTCCTTGGCCTTTTCAAAAATGGTTTGTTCCTTGTCAACTGCATCAAGCTTTACCCACACCGAAAAACAGAAGTATCCACTACCATCAAAGTTCAAGTTCACCTTACGTGCGCTGTCGGGCTTCGCAGAATTGTCAACATAGAAGTAATAAGCCGAATCAAATTTTATACCGCCGCCCACAGCACCATCGACGAACGCATCTGAATAAACAGAACTAAGCGCACTTCCATCAAAATAACCATACTCGGAAGCATCAGTCACAGGAGAAAGGGCATTGCCAAAATGCCACACCAGAGAGTAGCTTCGGTTCGTCGGAAAAACATCCCGTGCGTAGGCGGAATACTGCAAGCCATCATAAGAAAGTTCCAGTGAATCACCCACGTTCAGCGAATCTACGTTCACCCAGAGCACAGCCTCTTTTGCACGCTTATCAAAATCGGGGTACGAAATCGGAAGTTTTTTGCTACGGTTTCCATTTTTCGATATGCGCACGGCCTCCCAACGGCCGTTCATATTCGCAATCGAATCGAAGGGAAAATTGTCTGCCGTCAGGCGAATGGCAATCGGAATATTGCTCACGAAAGATGTCAGCGTATCCGTACCCTTGGGAAGTGCAAGCGGGGCTACAAAGTTAAAGGAAACAGAATCCCAAGAAATCCCGGCATCCGGCTCAATCACACTCGGCAATACAACGGTCTCCGTATCACCAGCTACAACTTTAACCTTCTCAAAAGTCAGCGGGCTAAGCTGCTCACGACCAAAGATCACCCGCAAATTAAGTGAACCTGCCGGCAGGCTATCCACCACAATCACGGAATGGGAAACCTTCACAGTCCTATGGATAGTCGTTCCAAGTACAGTAGCAACGCCCGTTGCGCCCTCTTCAAAACTATCCAATCCTTCTATCTTCACCACACCTGCTGTGCGCAGTGTATCGCTTACGGCCACAGAATCATCTTCTGTCACCTTAATCCCCTGCACCAAGAGACGCTTGCCCGATTTCTCGTGGAAAGCTTCTAGTGCATACGTTCCATCGGGCACGGAATCTAAGCTGTAATAGCCGTTCTCATCTGTCTCGGTTACAAAAGCGGTCGGCAACGCCTTATCGGACGTAGCATCGTAGCCTTCAGGCACACATTGTACATGCGCATGGGCGGCTAGCTTGCCGTCATTTAGCACCAAAATTCCCGCAAGTTCCGGAGAACCAGTCTCAGCACTGTTACCCGCCACTTTATCGGCAGAAGAACACCCCGAAAAGGCGGCAGCCGCCGCCAACATAGCCAGGATGTTCTTACAGGATCTCATCAATACCAATATAAATAAGAATCAAGAAAAATGGAAGGATTTATTGTACATAACGACGCATTATCGTACCTTTTTGAGAATATTCTACGACGATGACGCGGATGGCAGGCATATGCGAGGGCATTCTGTCGCCGGAATAGAGCGGCCTACCCTGCATGTCGAATATGCGGTAGTACGCGGTTTCGGCCTCGGTCGCGAAGTTTGTTGCGCGGGTGGCGATAGAGGTCGTCCCGCTGCTTGATTCCACGACTTCGCCCGATTCACCCGAAGAAGACTCCGGTTCAGCACTTGAAGAAGACACAGGAGCGTTCGGGTCCGTCACCACAATGCGGCCACTCTTAATAAATGTGAAATCATTGTTGGTGGCCATGATGGTGAAGGCGAATACGCCCGCTTCGGTAGGAATACCGCTGATAGAAATCTTGCGGTTTTCCTTGTCGATGCTTGTCGTAACGCCCGTCGGGAAACCCTCGGGCACGACCGTCTCGGCTCCGCTCCAGGTGTAGCAGAAATCTACAATCGGTTCGCCCAGGTTGATGCTCTGGCTGCTGGAACCCCCACCGCACTTTACAACCTCAGGATAGACAGTCCCTTCGACGGAGAAGGTCACGAACGCGGACATCTGCGAAAGACCCGAATTGTCCGTCACGACTGCAACTGCGGAATACACGCCTGGTTCAAGCCCGCTCGCGTTGACCTGGTAGGGAGCGCTTGTCGCAGAGCCGACCAAGGTATTGCCCACATAAAAGTCCACCTTCTTCACGGAACCGTCGTTGTCCTTTGCATCGGCCTTCAAGGTCACCGTCGCACCCGCGTCAAATTTCGCACCCGACGCAGGGGCGGTCATCGAGACCGTCGCCGCCTTGTTGCTCAGTCCGAAAGCCTGGTTGTATTCGGGCATCTTGCCGTAGCGACCACCCACGCCCACAAGTTTCGGGATATCGGTAGGAAGGCTTGAATTGCTGCGTAGTTCGTAAGAATAAGAAGGCGTAAAGACATTGTCGTTGAACGCCGACGCCTGAGATGTTCCATTGTTGTTATAGGGGGTGGAGCTCTTTGCTCCGGTGACCGTCGTATTCTTGAACTTGATCAAGGAATAGGCATCCTTTCCGGCCACCTGAATTTGCGGATTTTTCACATAGTTGTTTTCGTAAAGGACTTGCGTCTTCTTGTCGCTTTTCCCGGAGGCATCAATCACATGCCAGTGGTTGTAATCCACATAGGAATTGTAGATGTGGACCATCGAGGCGTAGGAACCATCCGCCTCGCTCGTCACCTTGGGAACGCGTCCGAAAGAATTGTGCCAATAGACATTCGCAAAAGTCAGCTGCGCCGTTTCAACCAGGTGCATATACGGATCGTAATAGTAGCAGTTGTACTCGTTGCTGCCATCATAGTCTAGATACGAAACGGTGATGCCCTTGACATATTCCAAGTCCATGCCGTCGCTAATCCACTTGTAGCTGATGTGGTCGAACCACATATTTTCAACTTCCTTGCCGCCGCTGCCGCTCACTTCGAGACCATCGCCCCCCTCAATAAGGTGCGGGTTCACATCGTAAAGGGCCAAGTTGCGATAAATGTTGTTCTTGGCACCTTCGTAGGAACGGTTTGACCACGAAACACCGCGCATATTTGCACCACGGCCCATACCCACGAGGCTCTTGTTGCCCTTGGTCGTAATCCAGTTGCTCCAACTCTTGATTTCACCCGCAGACACCATCGTGGTCTGTTCGCTAAGGCCAGAACAGCTGTTCTGCGTAAAGCTGATACGGTAAAAGGTGTTGTTGGAATTGACAGTGTTGCCACAGGAAGACTTGCACCAAGTCCATCCCGAATTGGCGGCAGATGTGGCCGCATCTACGAACTTTCTGAAGTCATAAGTACCTTCGGGCACAAGGATTGTCACCGCATCGTTACTCTGCATATACTTACGAATAGTGGCGGTATCGCTCGCGATGACGATGTTACCCGCGTCACCACCAGTCGTATTTGCGCCAAAACCTTCCGCCTTCACATAGAATGTGAAAAGCAAAACCGCCATCGGGTCGGTTTCCGCGCCGCTCCAGATCCACTTGGCCTGCGTATTTGGAGCAAAACCATTCAAAATCCCACCGCTGGGCATCTTGGTATTCGCATAACTGAGCGTCGTAGCCCCACCCCACTGGCTAAGGTCACGACCCTTGTTCTTCCAGGAGTTGTTGCTTACCACGGGTTTCGATTTCCAGCCGCTGCCGGAATAGTAAGATTTATCCAGATCGTCAATCTGCACAAGAACGCCGGGAGCGCCGGAACCGTTCACACCCACGACCGAAATCGCGTTCTCGCCGGGCAAGAAAGTCATCGGAACAAAGCGTACGCGGCCCGCCTGATTGTCTTCGGCAAGCAGGGCTCCGTTGTGATAAAGCCTGTAGCCTCCATCGGCCACAATCCAAATACCGGGACCTTCTCCCCCATTGTAAGTCGCAGCAATCAGTTGTGAACCCACCTTGTCACCACCACCGTAAGCGGCGTCGCCCGGAAGCGACACCACCTCGGAGGGGCTTATCGCCGCGGCGGCAACCCACACTCCGCACGCCACGGTCCCAAACATCCTTTTCAACATAATACACCCTTTCCCGGACAACGCACCCATTTGCGCCATTTTTGCCGGAACTACACAAAATCTACCTCAAAACGGGTATTTTTGCCACATATTTTTCAACTGACCGCAATTTAGCGTTGTTTCTAGACAACGCTATTATACATTCCCCAATCCCACAAAAAGGCTTTTTTCTTACATTTAGGGCATGGGAGTCACGAAACCGACAAAGAAAATCTTCGAATACCTGGACTACCGGGAATTTCTGAAGGATTACTACAACGCAAAGAAGGAGGCCAACCCGGCCTTCTCGCTCCGCGTGTTCTCGGACAAGATCGGTTTCAAGGCGAAAGATTTCATCAGCCGCGTCATGAACGGCGACAAGAACCTTTCGAGCCAGAGCATTCCTAAAGTTGCAAGCGGGCTTCGACTCGGCAAGCACGAGACGGAATTCTTTATAGCCCTCGTCAAGTTCAACCAGGCCGAAACCACCGAAGAAAGGAACGCTGCATTTAACGAGATGCAGGCCGTACTCAAGGTCGTGCGATTTGCCGAAAAGCAGCACCTGCTCGGGCACACGCAATACATGGTGTATTCAGACTGGAGGCACCTCACCATACGCAGCCTTATCGGCATGTTCGGTTTTGACGGTGACTACGAGACACTCGCAAAAAGGGTACACCCCCGCATCACCGCCGAAGAAGCAAAAAAGTCCGTAAAGCTTCTCGAAGACTGCCTGCTCATTAAAAAAGACAAGGGCGGCAACTACACGCTTACCGAAAACGCCATCACTACCGGCGACCGCACTTCGAGACTCGCGCTCCGCGGATACCATCAGCAATGCCTAAAGCTCGCCGCCGATTCTATTGACCGCGACCCTCCGGGCACGCGTCACATTTCAGGGCTCACCCTCGGCATAAGCCAGGAGGGCTACGAGCGCATCGTAGAGCGCATCAACGCCTTCCGCAAAGAGATCGCCCTCATCGCCGAAGAAGATGAATCCAGCGACAAGGTTTTCCAACTGCAGTTCGCCCTCTTCCCCGTCGGCGGGAAAGAATAGACGCTTTCGATAAAAGCCTAGACTCATTCGAGCCTAGGCCTTTTTTGTTAAGTGTATAAGGTTCCATTTGCGACTTATCTACGCATAACCTTGATGGTCTTGTTAAACTTGGCACTACCATAAATACTGCGAATATTCACTAGGTAAATGCCACAGCCGTAATCTTGGAGGCTTACCGATGCCGTGCCGTTTGTCGTCACGATAGATTTTTGTGTCATCAGGTTTTTGCCACTAAAATCAGTCACGGTAATTTTTGCATTCTGCGGAACCCCGGTCATGAACACGATATTGTTCGAAACGCTAGAATGAAATTTTGCTACAGAATTCGGCACGGCAAATGATGTATTTTCCGACAGGGTGAGCTTAATCTGATCCAAATTCGGCCCATCGCCATCAATGGTAGCAAACTCAATTTCGTTTACACCGGCAACAAGGTTGAGTGTAATGTCGACCGTTTTCCAGTCAGTCCATGTTCCTGTTGAGGCAAATTCCATCTGTACGGCTTCTTCACCACCCACCCTAATGCAAAGTTTACGTGTTTCGTCTTTGCCAAGGGCGTAGGTGAGTGTCACGGTGTATTCACCAGCAGCCTTTACTGTTACAGGGATCTTCGTGGAACTGCCTGCGGTTGCAGCAAAGTTCACATAGCCCGTTCCAGCAAATCCTGTGTTGCGGTCTTCAAAGATTGCGTCATTTGCAAGCGTTCCATCTTCGGCTTGGTAAACACCGTCGGCACTTCCTGCAGCAGAAGCCGGAGTCACGGAGCTGCTAGATGCCGGCGTAACAGCTTCCGAGGAAGAAGAACTTGTGGGAGTAGTAGCACTTGCGGCAAGTTGCTGGGTCACACCGATATAACGGCCGAAGGAGTCGCCTTCCTTGTCCTTAAGCGTAAACTTGATGTAGCCAACGCCACCGAAATTATCGGCAAGCTTGACCGTCATCTTGGAGCCGTTTACAGTTGCAGTCACGCCTGTCGGAGCGGAAACCGTGTAAGTTCCGTTGTCATAGCCTGCAGTAAACTGCGAAAGGTCAATCACCTGGGTTTCACCCTTTGCAAAAGTATAGTGGGCGCGAGCCATCCACTCCAGGTAGCGTTCCAGTTCTGTCCAACCATCACCCAGGCGGTCCTTATTCGCATCGCTAAAGTCGCCACTCTTGGATTTCGGATTATAGCCATACATATTTTCCCACCAGTCCGGGAGACCGTCAAGGTCGCTATCGTAATCGTCTGCCCAGCTTGCACTCGGATACGGTTCCCAGCCCTTGATATTCGCGGTATCGGTGACATCAGTTTCACGGTCAGGGATTCCGGGGAGTCCGCTCTTGGAACCCGTGGCGCTATAGGTTCCGTTCTTGGTTTCGCGAATCATGCGCTGATCGTGGTTGTCTAAAATTGGCATACGCTGGCCCACATCGCTCAACACGTCCTTATAGGCAGCCTTTGCGCCCTGGATGGTCGCATAAGATTCAAAGAAGGGCTTGCTGTTCCACACATTCCAATTGAGATTCTGTCCATTACTCAGGGTGTAGCGTTTGCAGGCGTCTGCTTTTCCGGACCCGCCATTCGATGTGCTACCGTCATTCGTACCATCGCACTTAAACGAGCCATCCTTAAGTTGCAAGACATTGTTGTGGAAGTAATACGCCTGCGAACCATTGCCAGTTCCTTCGAGATCCGCACTCAGCACATAATCCAAGATGCGCGATGCAGCTCCCGCCTTGTAGTAATTGCCGACAAAGTTCACCTCATGAGCGCCGCCATCCGTGACGCGGCCTTCCCAGTTATAGACCACATTGTTGAAAATATCCAAGCGACCGGCATAATAACCATTACCATCAAGGCCGCCGCCCATACTCCAGTTACGGCCCTCGTTATGGGCCAGCAAGTTGTGGTGGAAACTTCCGATGTCACCACCGATGGTCGCCGCGTATCCATGCCCCGTACCCGACGGATAATTCTGGTGGTCGGCCACGTTTAAGGCTTCCGAAATCAAGGTGCGTTGAAGAGTGATATTCTTGCCGCCGCGGCTAGAGAACGCCTCGTCAATGGTCCAGCTGATAGATGCGTGATCCAGAATGCTGTGGTCGCCACCGGTGAGTCCCATTCCGTCATAAGTTTGACCGTATCCCAGACGCACTCGCATAAAACGGATAATCATGTCGTTGCCGGTAAAACCGATGGGAGCACTCTTAATGGTAATTCCTTTACCCGGCGCAGACTGTCCTGCAATCGTCACTTGGCTATGATTACACACCAAGCGGGACTTGAGCTGAATCATGCCCGCCACCTTGAACATAATGGTACGCGGGCCAATATCCGCCGTGCACGCCTCGCGCAAACTGCCTGCGCCATCGTCGTTCAGGTTTGTCACATAAACCACCTTGCCACCACGACCACCGAGAGCGTTACGGCCATAGCCTTCGGCACCTTCAAATGCAAGACGTCCCGGCTTAAAGCTCCACACATTGCCCTGAGTCACCGTAGAACCGTTCACTTCATCTACGCGCCAGTAATAAGTCGAAAGCGGAGTCGTTCCCGAAACCTTGTAGGTCGTGCCGGACTGTTCGCCCTTGTAAATCGCTGTCGTGCTAGTTGTTGCTTTTGCGACCGAGGTAGAATCCGTGCCAAAGAATACGCGGTGCTTGGTCGCGCCGCTTGCCGCCGTCCAGGTCAGCGTGAGAGCGCCATTGTCGTGTGGGGTGTGGTAATCTAAATCCGTTGGTGAAGGGCTGGAAGCCTGTGCCGCCACATTCGGAACATTGAGTTCAAACGCATTCAAAGTCGCCGTGCTCAGATTCAACTTGATTGCCGTAGAAGCGGAAGTCCCGCTTACAGAGAACGTCACATACGCCGTAGCGGCCTCGGATGTCGAAAGCGCACGGTTCGTCGGCTTCACGGAAGTTTGCTTGGAGTTATTCACATAGACATCGATGCTGTTCGATGTCGCCGTACCGCTGACATCGTTAAGATAAAGCAACAAACTGTGCGAGCCAGCGGCAAGATTCGAGAAAGTGAGCGTAATGTTACCGCCGTTTTCAATAATCACGCCGTCGCAAACCAGTTTTGCGTAGCTAGGGGACTGCACGCCCGCCTTGTACCAGGTGGCCTTAATATTTCCGGTACCGGCGATTCCGATTTTTACGCCCGAAAGGGTCGTGTCCTTGGAAGTGACACCCGAAACCACCCACGGAATATAGTTGGGCTCCGTAACTTCGCTCGAATTGCGCCCGCTCATGTCGAAGTCCACCTTGACAATCGGGGAACCCGCATAAACATGGGTCACCCCCACAAGTCCAAGGGCAAACGCCCATGTCAACATTTTATGTCTAAAGCATCCCATAATAATCTCCTATACCATAAAAATTACCCTCGTTTACACAACAAGGGTAGGGTTTTGCAAATTAAGGGTTGTCCCTAGACAACCAGCAAAAATTTCATTTATCTACAATAAAAGACACTCCGACATTCGCCGGGGTGCTTCGGTTGGGGATTTGAGAGATTAATTTTTACCTGTTGATTTTTGTTCGCAGCACGTTTTTAAGTTTCTTGCCGTTGAACTTTACCTGAACCACGTAAATTCCTCCAGGTAGATTTTTTACCTGTTCGCCCAGGTCAGTATTCCCTGCCGGAACGTTCTTGGCAATTCGCGCTATACAGTGGCCCTTCATGTCAAAAAAGCCCAATTCTACATTGCCGCCATGGTGTGTGACAATCGTATTTTCACTAAAGTTCACATATACGCCATTAGCGAGGCGGAGATTTGAATTGAGTGCCGCACTTTCAGACTCGCCTGCCTTTACTTGCAGAGAGTCTATTCCCGAAAGCTGAGATTCGCTCTCATAAAGGCTCACTCCCGGTACGTCGAAAGCCAATTGGTCTAAATTCGGAGCTCCGTTTTCTTCCAGGGACTTCAAATAAAGAATGTTGAGGCCCGCCTTCAAGTTTACAGAAACCATTACGGAATCCCACGTATCCCAATCCGCAGTCGGCGCGAAGGTCAGCGAACCAATCAGGTCATCATTCATCTTCACCATAATGCGGCGCGTATCCGTCTTTCCGTGAGCATAGCGCAGCACCATCGTGGCATTGTCGTAGGCCTTTGGCGAAACAAGGTGGTAAATACCATAACTATCCAGGCTATTTTCAAAATCGTAGAATCCTTCGCCACGGAAGTTTTCATGGTTATTATTTGCCATGCCCTTCGCATCGGTCGGAACAGCAGCCTCGATGTCACTCAAAATCGACACCGGTGCCGGACCGGATTCTACAACGCTCAAGATAGTGATAGTCCCGCTGCGAGTAGCCTCGCCAAAGTCAGCATTTCCACCCTTGGTCGTAATCGTATAGGTAAATTCACCTTCTACAGTCGGAGTCCCGCTAAAATAGAGCGAACTTGTGGAAGCGTTCCAGGCCGCCGTTACTCCCGCCGGAAGGCCTTCTACCGTAGCTCCATCGGCATATTGAATCGCAAAAGTAAACGGCACAATGGCATCACCCTTCACGATAACCTGGCTAGAACTTCCTGCCCCCTGTTTCACGATTGCGGCCGCCTTCGGCGTGTTGTCGCCAATAAGCGTAATATCGGGCACCGGGAACTTGCCCTTGTTGCCGTACAGCCAAAATCCTAGATGCGGCGGCTGGTTGTAAGCGGTGTTCTGCCAGCTCATTCCCAGGCGATAAACTGGGTCATGGGCCAGCGTATACATGCGATGTTCTGTCGGAATCGTGGTCGTGTAGATGTAAAGCTTAGACGCCCCATCGTGCAGAATGACTTCTTCTCGCCAATCGCCAAGAATGTCTCCGCTAAAGTTCGGCGTTGCCTTGGTGGTGTTGCAACTGTTGCCCTGCATCTGGAAAATCGTACTGCTCTGCAGCTTGGCGTGGTCCCACTTGCTAATGGTCGTATTGTCTAAAAGCTCATCAAGAAGGTCGCCATCCCAATAGATGCGGAAATTATAGGCAGGGCGTTTGTCCGCCTTCCAGATAGCACCCTTCGCCGTATAGGTGTTCCAGTTGGCTGCAGACCAAAGTTCGTGCCCGCGGCTGTTTGAATCTACATCGCCCGCAACTCCGCGGCCGTTGTCGCCGGAGCTGGTCTCGCTAAAAAGCAACTTGCCGGTGCGGGCATCGTGCAAATCGTAACCATAGGGTTTTTCTTCATGGACCTGCCAAACTTCAAGACCTGCATTATCGGGGTCCAGGTCGCTCAGGTGCATAGCATCGCCGTGGCCCTTGCCCGTGCGGTACATGAATTTGCCATCGTGGTCAATGGCACAGCTCCCTTCGATGATTTCGTCAAAGCCGTCGCCATCCACATCGCCCGCCGAAACGTTGTGATTGCCCTGTCCATAGCATTCCTGACCGCTTGTAGCTGCGTTGTAGTACCAACGCTGCGTAAGCGACTTTCCATCCCAATCGTAAGCGGTAATCGCCATGCGGGTGTAGTAACCACGCTGAAACACCATGCTCGGCTTTTTTCCGTCAAGGTAGGCATTTGTCGCCAGGAATCGATCCACGCGATTGCCGTAACTATCGCCCCAGCTCTTGACCGTGCCGCGTCCGGGGTTATAATCCACCGTCGCCATTTCCTTGCCGGTCTCGCCGTTGAAAATCGTGAGCCACTCAGGTCCCGAGAGAATGTATCCGTTGGAGTTTCTATAATCCTTGCTATGGTCGGCACCCTTCGCCGAACCGAGCGACAGGTAACTACCGCTACCATCTTTTGTGCCGGGAGCCGTCTTCACGGCAAATTCCGCCCTACCATCGCTATCATAGTCGCCAACGAGCATCTGCGTATAATGAGCCCCCGCACGAATGTTCACACCAAGGTCAATGCGCCATAGTTTCTTGCCGTTCATCTTGTAGCAATCAATGATCACATTGCCGGTCTTGCCCTTCTGCGAGTTGTCTTTGGAATTACTCGGATCCCACTTGAGAATCAGCTCAAATTCACCGTCACCATCCACATCGCCTACCGCAATATCGTTGGGGCTATAGGTATAGTCGCTACCGCCATTCGGCCGGTCAAGATTCACAGTCAAAAACTGGTCATTCCACACAGAGACCGCTGCATCTGCTGCCTGTTCCTTGCCACCGACAACGGCCTTCACGGAGTACTTACTTGCGGTAGTTCCCTTCGTGTCGGTATAGTTGCTCGCCTGCGTACCGGTAAAACTTGCGATTTTCTCGCCGTCACGATACAAATTAAAGCCCGTTGCCTCGCCATCGGTTCCGAGAACGCGCCAGCTGAGGAACACACCCCCGCTCGTCTTAACGGCAACTAGGCCGCGATTCAGCCACTCCATCTGCCGCGCTGCCTGAGCCATAGAAAAGCCCATACAAAGGGCCAACCCAAAACACCAAAATTTTTTCATACACCCATTCCGTTTTTTGTCAAAATCAATCCCTAGACCTCGACAGCCATAATATATATACAAGGCTCCCAAAATAGGCAAAAAACCAAATTTTAGCGTTGTCCATGGACTACGGCCATAGATTGCGAAAAATGACGGGAGTTTTGGCACCCGTCATATTAAAAAAAAGAGAGAGAAAATGATATTACAAAAATTGTAGATTACCCCAAGAGGATATACATCGCCAGGGTAAACACCACAAAGGCCGTGGCGGTAAGCGCAGACGGCACAAACTTTCTGTCTTTCATAATGAACTCCTTTGCTAAGGGTTTCTCATTTCACTCCCTTAATATACACTCCAGAATTCATAATGTCAAATATATTGTTTCTATATAATTAATAGCTATTTTTGATATATGGACGATTGCTTGCAGTTTATTGAAGGGTGGGGGCTTCTGCAACGCAAGAAAAATCATTTTTTTTGCTTTTCCCTATTGACTCTTGGCAATAAATTTTATAAAATTGAATTGTATGCAATTAAATATGGTGCAACCAAGCGCCGACACCTACAAAAAAACGGAGGCTCATTATGGCAACCATCTACGATTTCACCCTCACCGACGGCAAGGGCAACCGGGTCCCCCTCGCGAACTTCAAGGGCAAGGTGATGCTCATCGTGAACACCGCGACCGGCTGCGGCTTCACCCCGCATTACAAGCCCATCGAACAGATGTATTCCGACTTCCACGACAAGGGTTTCGAAGTCATCGATGTTCCCTGCAACCAGTTCAAGGGCCAGACCCCCGGCACCGACGACGAGATCCACGAATTCTGCACGCTCAACTACGGCACCGAATTCCCGCAAATGAAAAAGTCCGACGTGAACGGCCCCGACGAACTGCCGCTCTACACCTACCTGAAATCGCAGAAAGGTTTCGAAGGCTTCGGCTTTGGCGTAAAGGCCGCCGCCATGGCACTCTTGCTCAAGACCATCGACAAGGACTACAAGAAAAACCCTGACATCAAGTGGAACTTCACCAAGTTCGTGGTGGACCGCGAAGGCAATGTGGTCGCGCGCTTTGAACCCACCGCCGACATGGACGATGTGCGCGCCTGCGTAGAGAAGTTACTTTAGGAGCTGCCATGAACTGCCCCCAGCTAAAACTCGAAAACCAGCTGTGCTTCCCGCTGTATGCCGCGTCCAAGGAGATTACGCGCCGTTACGCCCCGTACCTGGAACCGCTCGACCTCACGTACACGCAGTACATAGTGATGCTCGTGCTGTGGGAAGAAAAAAAGTGCAACATCTCGGAACTCGGCAAAAAGCTGTTCCTCGATTCCGGGACGCTCACCCCGCTCCTGAAAAAGCTCGAGGCCAAGGGCTATATCCAGCGTACCCGCGAACAGAGCGACGAACGTTGCCTCTCGGTGAGCCTCACCGCCGAAGGCGAATCGCTCAAGCGCAAGGCCGCAAGCGTCCCCAAGTCCATGGCCAGCTGCGTGAACCTCTCCGACACCGAAGCAAAGACCTTGTACACCCTGCTGTACAAGGTTTTGGAAGGGTTTGGGGTGTAATCATAATCAAAACTCAATCTTGTCTAGAACAATCTGTTCTGAATCTTGCTGCAAGAACATGACCATGTAGGTGGGCAGATATGTCACCTTCCCTTTTTGGGAGACGTTGCAGTTTGCAAAGACGAAGCCTTCCTGCATTTGGTATTCTGAATTCGCAAGACAGTTGTTCATGGCGGAATGAATTGTGTAATCCTTGCCGCTCTTCACTTCGATAGGCAATGCGCGGTTGTTGTATTCGATTACAAAATCAAGCTCGCCCAGGCGGTTTGAATTGTAGTAGTAAAGCCGGAATCCTTTTGAATAGAGTTCCTGCGCAATGGCGTTCTCGTAGATTCCGCCCGCATTCAGGTTCTGATTTTTTGTCAGCAGCATGGACTTCGTATTCATTCCGTATTCCGAAGTGAGCATGCCGACATCCGCAAAATAAAGCTTAAACAAACTGCTTTTTTCGTTCAACTTGAGCGGAATCCTTGGCTCGGTGCTGTTGAAAACAGAAAGTGCGACGCCAGCGTTTTTTAACCAGAGAAACGTGCTTTGTACACGTTCAAAATGGAGCCCTTTTTTCAGGTCCGTCACAATGTACCGGCGGTTCTGTTTCAGAAGTTCCGCAGGAATCAGTTCGTAAGCGTTTGTCAATAACAGGTGCTTGTCTTCTGTTTCGTATTGGGTAAAGTCGAGCTTGTACTGACTCAGGATGTCGCGATGGATCCGCATGACATCGTTCAGGTTGCTGTTGTCCGCAAAGTTGCTCACGGCCTCCGGCATGCCGCCCACGATAAGGTAGCGCGTGAACAGGTCCAGCATTTTCTGGTTTACCGCGTCCATGACAGGCGTCCGGTTTTCGAAGGACGAGCGCAAACTAGAAATGATGTTGTCATCGATGTTCGTGATTTGCAGGAATTCTTCGAAATCCAGCGGGAACATTTCTATCGTGGTCATGTAGCCTACAGGCGCAGAATCGAGATTCGTCAGCTCCACTCCAAGGAGCGACCCGCTCAGGACATACCGGAAACTTCCTTCTTCTACAAGGAACTTGATTTTGGTAATCATCTCCTTGTATTTCTGGACTTCGTCAATGAAGATGATGGTCTTGCCTTTTTCCAGTTTCTGCGTGCTAAGAGCCGAAAAACCCAGGACAAGATCGTCAACGGTTTGCGCTGCGGCAAGAACATCTATCGCGGCAGGGGTCTCTATGAGGTTTATCTCAAAGAAATCCGCGTGTTCTGCTGTCAGTACGCGCCTGATGGCGTGGGTTTTCCCCACCTGGCGGGCACCTTTTACGAGCAAGGCCTTTTTTGGGCTGTTTTTGAGCCATTCCCGAATGAGTTTTTCGCTCTTGCGCTTCAAGTCCATCAAAAACCTCGTTTTTGGCCTGTTTTTTACCATTTTGTCAAAAATACAATAAAAATATATAACTTTTTGTCAAAAATACAAGTGTTTTTTAACAGATTTTGTCGAAATGGAACGTGGTGCAAACAACACGCAAAAAATGCGCGTTGTTTAGTTGTCGCAAATTTTGCGACAACTGGTTGATTTTTCGTGGGATTTTCCGAGTAAAACTCGGAAATGGGATGCTCTTGCGGTGCTGTTGGCGGGGGTTTTCCTCGCGCGGCCCCTGTCAAGAGATTTCTCGAAAATTATTTGTGGCGAATTCGCCATAATTGCCATGTCATTTTCTGTCACGAACATTATCTATCTTTCGGGGCGGAGGCACTATGGAAAACGACACGTTCGGCGGCGCGATACTCGCATGGGTCAAGAGCGCGAAAGTGTTCCTGAAAGTCCAGGCGGGCACCGGCGACAACCTGCTCGAAGAAGACATCCGGGAAGGGTTCACCGACTACTGCCTATGGTCCACGTTTCGGCCGGAAAGCATCGACACCGACGGCGAGCTTGACATGGAATGCCTGGACAGCGGCATGGTCCTGTTCAGGGAAAACTGCACCCCCGGAGAGGCGCTGGAATCGAGTTACCGGCAAGCCTTCGGCAAAGATTTCTGCGAGAACGACGTCATACAACTCTTGTCATCCTGAACGGACCCTGGAGCCGTAGGCGATAGGGGAAGTCGATATACGAAACTTGGCTACTTGTAGCCTTAGTTGAGTTAGGTTCGTAGGAGCAGGATCCAGTGGGGGAAGAGTCCCCCTGCCTGCAGCCGCTTTGTCCGCGGGTTCCGCAGACTGTCATCCCCGCGACTTTGTCTCGTCATCCCCGCGAAGGCGGGGATCTCCTTTCCAATCCGCGTCCAAACCGTCTTCCGGACACCCCCTCTCCTAGGAGTTCCGCCCCTAAAACCCTGGAACCGCGTGCAGAATTACTTTTCCAAAGCCTTCACGACATCCACATCTGCGGGCAACCAGTTTACGGAATGAAGTTCTGACATGCTTAACCATTTGGCTGCTTCATGTTCCAAAAGTTCCGGTGCTTTGCCACCTACAATAGTGCAGAAAAAGCAATGCATGGTCAAATGAAATGTCGGATAATCGTAATCAACCGTGCATAGAAAATCACCGACAGAAACATTGATAGCGAGTTCTTCTTTCAGTTCACGAGCTAGAGCCTGTTGCGGTGTTTCGCCAGGTTCCATCTTGCCGCCGGGAAATTCCCAGCCATCTTTGAATTCTCCGTAACCGCGCTGGGTTGCGAATATCTTATCACCATCTTTGATGATGCCTGCTACAACTTCGATACGCTTCATTTTATCCTACCAAGTATTCATAAATGTCCTGTCGTACAGGAGTTTCAAGATTATAAGTTATTTCAACAGCCGTTTTTGTTGTTTCGGGCATAACAAAATCTATTGTTGAGCCTGTCGCATGTAAACGTCCTAAATAGTAAAATTCTTTAGAAGTATGGTCATCTTTATTCTTTCGAACAAATAAATCCATTTTGATGCCTCGTTGGTCAGCTTCAATGGCTGCTTTTACATCTTCTGATTTCGACGTTCTTCCCGATTTTGATATCGCTATAAGTGTTCCTTCGTTTACGAACCGATCTTCATATCGTGTTGTTGCGCTTATATTGTCGTTTTTCTCATAATTAATGAAAACAGGGTACGTCTGCGTGTTCTTATCATATTTATAACCACCAATATTCAGTGAGACTTCGCTCTTTTCCCAATCCAAAAGACGACACACATCTTCGTAAGTGTATTTTTCGTAAAGGCAGAATGAAGTGTCCTTGTAGCGATGGCCAAAATATTTTTTGTTGCGGAATAGACCGAACTTTACGACTTCCGTCATTTGGCGTCGGAACTCGTTATTAACAAGCAAGTCTTTGAACTTTGAGGAAATACAAAAATCAGTTTCATTGCTTTCGATGAAAGTAACGTCGGTATAAGTATCTTTTGCGGCACCCGATGCAAATTGACCAGTCAAAATATTTTCAACATTCTTTCGAGTTTTTTCGTTGACGCTAATGCCGAAATTGTTTTGCATTTTACTCATCACTCGGGACATGACATTTCTGTTATTTCCACCTAATAGTTCGTCAAGAATCAGAAGCTCGTGCAATCGCTTCCCGTTTGCAAATTTTGTCGAGACATATTCTAGATACTTTTCTTCAATGGTGCTGAAATCAACTTTGTATTCGTCTTTCTCGACTTTCTTCAGAAATTTATGATATGAACCTAAAGATGCATTTTCAAAAATACGCATAACGTCAATTTCGCCATATTCTTCGTAATCCATCAAGTTAGGAATTCTACCCAATTTGTATTTCAAGTTCTTGTAGCATTCCTTAATTAATTTCATCTCGCTGAAGTTAGCCGAGTCAATGGATTCATAAATTCGTTTGCGGGCAATTTCATCAAAATGTATTGTGGAGGCACCCTCTAATGCTTTGACTCCCTGACGGACATAACGTCGGATATTATCCTTGTTATATGTCCTGTCTCCTGACAAAGCGATGGGAATCATGTAGTTGTTACTATAATTTCCTATAAAATCAAGAATCATCACAAATTCTTTGTTTTCTGCCTTACGGAGACCTCGCCCCAGCTGCTGCACAAATATAATGGGAGATTCTGTAGGTCGAAGCATCAAAATCTGGTTTACTTGTGGAATGTCAATACCTTCGTTGAAAATATCCACCGTAAAGATGTAATCTAAACCACCATCCCATTCATCTTGCTCAAGTTGCTTGACACAATTTTCTCTTGTATCTTGGGAATCTGCTCCAGATAATGCGATTGTTCTATACCCACGTTCATTGAATTTTTTTGAGAGTTCTTTTGATTCTTCAAGAGTGCTGCAGAAAGCAAGTCCTTTTACACGATTTCCACTATGGTCAAAATATTCTGCTTTCTTGATAATGAAATCAACACGTTCATCGCATACAAGCCTTGCAAAATCTCGTTTATCTTTTTCCTCACCATCAACAAAGATATCCGTAATGCCATAATAATGAAATGGGCAAAGAAGGTTTAGCCGCATGGCTTCCTGCAAGCGTATTTCATGCGCGATGTTGTGGTCAAATGCTGAGTATACATCGAATTTATCAGTACGGTCAGGTGATGCAGTCATGCCAATCCATAAATCAGGATTGAAATATGCCATCATATTCTGATAACTCTCTGCACCTACGCGGTGGGCTTCATCTACAACGATCACTTGAAACTCTTGTTTTGCAAAATCCTCAAAATGCGTTGCCATCGTTTGCATGGTTGCGAAAATGAAATCACGATCAATTTCATGAGATGTGCCTGAATATAAACCAAATGTCTTTGTATCACCAAACACATTTTTGAATGACTCGATCGCCTTGCGAAGAATTTGCTCTCGATGAACTAGGAATAAAGCTCGCTTGGGGTTAATTTCTCTTAAAGCGAATGCCGCTGCATAAGTTTTTCCGGTTCCCGTTGCAGAAATCAATAGGGCGCGATGCTCGCCCATAGCACGGATTTCGTTCAACTTTCGAACGAATTCTAGCTGCATAGAATTCGGTTCCAGCAGAATTTGATCAAATGAGATTTTTTTAGATTCACGAATTACTATATCTTTTTCAAGTGCAATTTTTTGCTGTTGCAATTCTCTTGCAATACGTTTCTGCTCAATATAGATTTGTGTATACTCGTCAAGAATTTCTTCTGTAATCGGAAAAGCGTTGGAACTATTCCACAGGGATTCGAAATCTTCAATGACATTTTTGTACAGTGTAGCATCATCTTCAACTGAAAAACAGGTATTCCACTCCTTATTTACCGCAAGAGCGTTTCCTGTAAGGTTTGAACTTCCGATGGTGATGCTTATGACTTTTTCTTTAAAGAAAAGATACCCTTTAGTATGAAACCCTTTTATGTTTTTATCGCATCGGAAAAGTTTTACTTCAATATTTCTGTATTTACTGAGAGATCTGAGGGCTCCCGGTTCTGTAAAAGTCAGGTAGTCCGTTGTTAGGATTTTTCCCGGAATACCACGATTTTCCAGCTCAAGCAAAGTCTGTTTTAATGAGGCTAGACCACTTTTGGATATAAACGCTACACTGATTATAAACCGCTCGCATTTAGACAATTCTTTTTCAAGAAACGCCTGCATGGTATTTCCGGGGGCATTAGAGATAAAGAAAATATTATCTTCCATGGCACTTTTCAAATTTAATGGTTTTATCTTATAATCTCGTTCAAAATTATCGGCCGTTTCTCGCCCATATACGGAAGCGCTCCGATGGTGTTGTAATCGACGAATTCAGCAGCCTCTTCATGTGTCATCCCGTCGTTTAGAACGAGGTGCTGAAGCATTTTGGGGTATGAATAGATGACGCGACCATCTTCACTTACGCCAACGATTGCCGAAAGATAATCGGGGCTTTCGAGGACAACTGCGTCTTCATACCCGAGTTCGCAGAGGTAATCCTTGAACGAATCAATGGTGAGAGGAGGCTCGTCTGCCTGTTCGATTTTCTTGATAAATTCACTGGGGCTTATTTCAAAAAACTCGGCGAGTTTCTCGATTATCTCAAGTGAGACGTTCCGGCGTCCGTTTTCGATGTCACTCATGTAGCGCCGGCCGATGCCGGTTTCGAGTGCCAGTTTTTCTTGCGAGACGCCTTTCTGCGCGCGCAACGCCCTGAGGGCAACGCCGATGTTCTGCTGTAGGGACATATAATAAACGGTTGTGAGAGGTTCCCAGAAAACATATAAATAGCGCAGCATTTAGCCACGCCATATAGTGCACATTATGATTTTTTTTGCTATTTAAAAGAAGATAACGGGAGATAACACAGCTTCTAGGCTATTTGCGTTAGGGATTGTAAACCCTTTGGGGCGGAGACGCGCTTGCGCGGCTCCGTTGCAAGAGCGGCGCGGGGGTGCCGCAGGTGCGCACGGGAAAGCCTTGCTATACAGTCTAGTCACATTGTAATACCGAAATGCTTGTCAGAGTTTAAAGCCCAAATTATAATAGAAAAAGAAATTTTCTAATTGCTCGGGCTTCACATTAAGCCTTTTAGACACCTTAGACAAGCGTTCGATATAATCAAAGAAATCATTTATATTCATTCGATTCCAATTGTCTTTTTTGAAATCTTCGAACTTTGAGGCATTTAACGATCGTTCAATTTTCTCGTCAAAAATCTGACAACTATGTGATTCAACAGAAACTTTGAAAAAATGCAGCAACTTGGACCATGTGGATGGTCCCAATCCATTCATATTGTCTATTTTTTTTATTACAATCTCGGCTTTATCTTTGGTAAGATTCTGTCCTTCGATATTTGACAATATCTTGATTAACTCATCTATATTGTTTAGGGCGTGTTGAATATGCTTGCCCCGGCCTCCATTAGGATAGCCCCATATAAGAATCTTGACTATTTTCGTACAGAAATTTTTTTCTTTGAGAATATCCTCCCGCGAGATTATAATTTCATCCTCGTCGAATATAGGCTTTACAATGTAGTATACGGTATCGCGAAATCTTTTTTTCCACACATCTCTTTTTGCAAGCATTGCCTGTTTATCAATGGGGATATTCTTGATGAGGTCACGGTATGTTTCAATTTTACTCATATTTTTGCTCGTCAATAAATTCTTGAATTTCGCCAAGAGAGCCTATTTCAAGAGGCAGTAAAAACATGTTCCGTGGATTTGCGAGTTTAATGAAATGATCTTCTAACTCATGAATGTTGATTTCTTCAATAGGCAACTTTGTTTTTAGTCCGACGGAATCAATATGGCAAAGTTTCCATCCTTGTTCATTGATGGAATACTTTCCGATATTTTTTTTGTATTTGATTTTTTCTTTTTCACTTGTTTTTATGGCGAAACTCATTGGAATTTCGTCTTTTTGCAATAGAATTTTTATGTCGTTGATTGAAAATGTATTACCCCTCAAAACATTATAATAGATCCATTGAGAAAAAGAATTGTCTGTGGTGACTATTATTCTTCCCGAACTATGTGTTATTTCAGATCCCCGAATTCCTGTTTGTTTTCTGATAATAAGTGGTAGGGAATGGTCATCTTTCCAATCATGGATAAGTTTTTCCCATTTGGATAAAACATCTTCATTGATTTTGGGATTGGAATTCGACATCTTCCATATTTTTCCAAGTTCACGAATTTTTTCTCGTATTGCGGGGTCAATGTGTATGATTTTTCGCGTCATTCATTTCCTCTTGAAATCTGTCTTTAAGATACAATTTTTTGATTGGAAAAGTTTCTTCCACGCGTCCGCGTTAGGGATTCCTCATAGAGGATAAGAACACTAAGGGAGTAAACTCCCAAGTGTTCTATAAGTGCCCCCTTGGGGCGGAGACGCGCTTGCGCGGCTCCGTTTTAACAGTGCTGCGGGCGGGCCGTCAGGGCCGACCGGAGCGCGTTAAAATATGGCCCGACCCGGCCCTTCGGCAAGCTCAGGGACCTGGGCCGGGGAACGCCCTGTAAAATTTTCTTAAGCCCCTAGCCAAGATTCTGAATATTAGGCACATTAATGCCCGACGTGTTTCTCCGTCTAATGGAGAAATGCGTCTTTGCGTTTATAACGCAACGCATTTGGCCTCGGCAATGGAAATAAACAAGTTTATTTCCGCTGCTCTCGGCTTGGTGCGTTTTTTTATTTCGATTTTCGGGGTAAAGGGGACGCCTCTAACATCAACCGGCCGCGAACGCGGCTACATGGAGGCTGCATGGCTACGAAAGTTTTGGTTAAAGAATGTCAATACGCTGAATTTAAACAGTCTTGGCAAGATGAATACCTGAAATGGATTTGCGCATTCGCAAATACCGAAGGCGGTCGAATCGCAGCGTCTCGATAAAAAGGCTGCCGGAGTCTCGGTGCAGAATCTTCTCCAGAATCTCCGCTGCACCGAAGGTAGCCATTTGACACGGGCGGCCATGATGTGTTTCTATCCTGACCCGGAAAGCTGGGTTACGGGAGCGTATATAAAGATTGGCTTTTTCGCGACCGAAGCGGATATTTTGTACCAAGACGAAATCCATGGACCGCTTTTGATTCAGGTCGAGCGGGCGATGGACTTGATTTTCACGAAATACATGAAGGCGTTGGTGAGTTACGAGGGAATCAATCGCCAGGAGCGGTTCTTTTTCCCGCCCGACGCTTTCAGGGAATTGTTGTTGAACGCCGTTGTCCATAAGGATTACACTGAAACGACTCCTATACAAATGAGGCTTCTGCAGTTTGTGTGGAGGGGTTGGGAGGAGTCTAGGCAGCATCTTTCGCCTTTTCCCAGGGTAACGGCACCCTGTAGCAGCCGCATTTCAGCATGACCATGTCCAGCATGTTTT